>SKEH01000019.1_pt1 | contig 129726 bp, 123 predicted proteins | sample 4826571 | NCBI WGS metagenome assembly SKEH01 (sample SAMN11008814, study PRJNA524170) | human gut metagenome | biome: Human fecal sample; material: Feces; isolation source: fecal sample from pouch patient p29 | host: Homo sapiens | place: Israel: Tel-Aviv | collected 2016-09-14 | reverse complement strand
GACGCTCCCCGGTTCTGAAATGGCTCCGCTGGCATATAGCAGGCTCTCCGTCAAGGTCGTCTTTCCAGCGTCTACATGGGCAAGAATTCCAATATTGATTATTTTCATGTGATTGTCCTCCCTTTACTGCCCCGAAGGGCATAAAAATCCCCAGCAGTAAAATACTTTTACCACTGGGGATGATAATTTGCGGACATACACATATACAGCATACACCTGTTTGTGAGTGCTGTTTTTGGGGATATGTCAAAATTGATAAGGCAAAAGTATTCTTAAATTGGGTACAAAAAACTGAGCCCCTACAAAAGGGACTATCATAATCCTTTGTTCCCACTATTTGATTATAGTTTTATTTAAGAATACCTTGCCGCATATTTTTTACTCCTTTTCTGGAATTGAATTATATCACATCAGTTTTAGGAAAACAAGTATCTAAAAGAAATTTTTCTTCCCCTTATATGTAACAATCATACCGGCTTCCTAACGTTCAGAATGGTTTCTACTGTCTGCTGCGGTGTTTGGTTGGAATTGTCCAGCCAAAAGCCGATCCGTGGTGTTGTCTGCATTTTACTAAATACAAATTCAATGTATACAGAAAGAAATATATAAGGAGTGGGAGGGATTCCGCCGTAGTCGGCATTGTAGGAAAATCCAAAAGTTTAGATTTTCTCAAAATGCTTATCTTTTGGTCTTTGGTTCGGAATAGTGTAGTGCTGGCGGTCTATCTATTGTTTTCGGTTGCTTGCTTCTTTACCGTACATGAGCATTGATTGCTGTATTGTAGATCAATTAATACCAATAACAAAAGATTAATAATAGGCAAAATTAAAAAATAAACAAATCGTGTTTTCCAATTTGCCAAAAATGAAAGTGAGGAAAATTGTGTTGCCATTAGATTATCTTCAACGTTCCTTTCTCTCGCGCTAAATCATTAATTTTTCTAACCATAACTAAAATTAACAATATCCAGATCAGCATACTGCAGATATAGGCCAAAATATTGGTCATATTCCCTGAATAAAGCAAAACCCTAACTGGCATAGTCATTGGCAAAAAATATTGTGATACTTCCATCAATGGTAGAGAAATCACTCTATTACCAAATAATCCTGTTAATAGTAAAATTGGAATATTAATCAACGCTTCGTAGACTAACGCGTTAGGAGTTAAGGTGAAGAAAGCCGCGATTAAAATATCCATTGTAGCTGCAGCAATCCAAAGCAAGATAACTATCCCAATGAATTTTAAATCAATTGTGCCCGTTGCTACTGAGAAGATTTTTGCTAAAAGAAATGACAAAGGAAAAGCAAGCAGGCCATAACTCGAAGCTGGTAAAAGAAGAGCAATCAAGGATGCTCGCTCATCATAGCGCGTGTTAATAATATAAGGAAGTGTTCCTTGAAAACGCTGATATCCTATACTTCCTGCAGCGGTAGTACATGAAGCCCATAAACCAAATACTGCACTTCTTATCCAGACCATTGGATCATTTAACCCATGATTAGCGTAAGCAATTGTGTACTGTAAAACGAAAATACTAACTGTACTAGTTATTGTCAACCAAAAGAAATACTGATTAGATATGTACAGCTTAAATTGAAACCAAAAAAGTCTTAAAAACCTCATTAATTCATCCCTTATTATTCTCTTCTAAGTTGTGGTGCTAAGGCAAGGTATGATTCTTCAAGTGTTGCTGGTCTATCAATTCGTTTAACTTTAGACAATTTCACAATATCTTGAACTGTACCTTTTGCGTGAACTTTGCCTGCACCTAATAAAACAATTTGATCTGCTAATGCTTCAACTTCTGACATCATGTGACTAGTTAACAAAATACTAATGTCATTTTGTGCTAAATTCTTAACTACATTTCTGATATTAGTAGCAATTTCTACATCTAAGCCATCAGTAGGTTCATCTAATAATAATAATTTAGGATTTCCTAGAAGTGCACGTGCAATGTGCATTCTTTGTTTCATTCCTTTAGAGAAAAATTGTACCTTTTTATTCATGTCATTACTTAAACTAACTAAATCAAGTACACGTTCTATTTCCGCTTTTTGCTTACGATAAGGTATTTTAGCCAAATCTGCAAAATATGAGAGATTCTGTTTAGCTGTAGCTCGACCGTAAAAGCCCAAGTCCCCACCAAAGGAAACTCCAATATTATCACGTAACCTGGTCTTAATAATATTCTGACCACCGACAATCACTGAGCCAGATGTGGGTAATAAATAACCGCCTACAATAGAGACAATAGTAGTTTTACCAGCACCGTTGGGGCCCAATAAGGCAGCAATTTCACCTTTTTTAATATTAAAAGAAACATCGTCTAACGCTACAAATTTTTTTCCATTGTCATGATATACTTTTCGTAAATTTTGAATAGAGAGATAATTTGTCATTTATTTTCTGCTTCCTATATTTTCCTTCTTAAAAGATTTATCTAAAATCAATTGCGCCTCAGCTTTAGCCTCTTCTTTCATGCCTAATTTTATATAGCAACTAATCAGCATTTCTCTAGAAGCTTTTACTCCATCGAAGTTTCCAATATCTGCATGTTCATTAAGAGCTTCTTTAGATGTCATCAATGCATCATGATAATTTTTTAATAAATATTGAGTATAAGCCAAAATACTACATGCTTCAGCAACGTAACCTTTAGAATAAATTCTTACATGCTCTAAATTATTAATTGCAATATGGTAAGCTAATTTATAATCATGTTTTTGAATTTCTAATTGAACTAAATTAATAGCTACTTGTCCCTTATATCGTTCCGCTTGGCTTTTTCCTTTTATACTAGAACAAGTGGAAACATACTTATTAATTCTATCAGTTGCATTTACTAGTAGAGTTTTAGCCATTACTAATGAAAAACTATTTGGCTCCATTACAACTGCTAAACCCAACATATTATCGAATAATGCCATATACAGATCTTTATCTTTGGATCTAGGAATTTCTTTAGATATCAAAGTATATAGTAATTCTTGAGCGCCTTCATAATCATGAAATCTTTTAAGCTTAGTTATTATCAATCTATGGTAAGCTGTAATTACATGATTAATATCTCCTGCTCTCTGAATTGCCTTAGAAAAATATAAATATGAATCTTTAGAGCCTTTACTTGCACATACAGTTCCACTATATATTAATGCATTATATGTTCCATGCTTTAGAATTTCACTTTTTCTTCTAGATACTATGTCAAAAACTGCATCAAAATTACCTGTTAACAAGATACAGGCATCCATAATATAAGGTAATAATCCTATCTCAGCTTGTAACATATCTGAAACCAGTTTATCGTATGATGGTATTTTTACATTTATTTTTTTAGTATTCCACTCCACAAATTCTCTAGGACTTGTTGTAAACCTCACACCTAAATCATTTAAAAAGAAAGGACTCCGTGAAGATCTGTCTCTTACCGAAGTCCCTTCTAATAATTTTTTAGATATGTTAAGTCGTTCGAGAAAAGCAGAATCTATTTTTTTATCAAATTTAGGAATTGATAAAATTTGATTTATAAAATCTTCTAAATACATCTTCATCTCCTTCCAATTAAACTACAGACGTTATTTTATAATTACAGGTAACACCCAAATCATTGATAATGTCCCCTTTCCTTAAGAACAATTATATTATCATTCATATTTATGCTCTCGACTTATTAGTTTCGTCACACGAAACTATATTTTCCAAGATATTACTCTATTGCCGTATCCCCACATAATAAGTTGATCTTTTATTTGTTTTGCTTTCATCTTATTTCCTTCAAACATATACTTAAAGAAGAAACCTGCAATTCTATAAAACATATAGTGACTTCTACAATCCAACTTTTCTAAATAATCTAGACATTTTGTAATATTAGTTTCATTTCTATAACCATAATCGTAGCAGTAATATAGATAATTATTACAAATAATAGCTATTCTCTCGATCATTCTTTCTGAGGCATTATTATTTGAATATTGTTTTAATATTTGACTTATACAATTATTTAATTGTTTTTCAGTGAAGACTTGCATGCAGTTACCAAATAATCTTAGTGCATCAATATCTCCTAACCAAGTATCATGCCTTGTAAATTCTTTTATTATATCCTCTTTTATTCCTACACTTAATTCATCTAATTGTCCTCGAAAAGCTGCTATAGCTACAATGATTCTATACTTAAACACCTTATTACCTGGCAATTTAAGCACTTCTTGCAAACAATTTTCTATTTCATTTTTATCAGAGGTATTAAAAGCTATCCTTACCTTATTTTCAAGTTCTTCAGCTCTTTTCTCATTTTCTGAAATATACTCGTTTTTAATTAGCTCCAAAAAACTGTCTACATCGATATGGTGTGCAAACAAGATTTTAAATAAACTTTCTGCAGAAATTCCTTCTATTCCTCGTTCAATCTTAGAATAATGACTTTTATGAATAATTCCTTGGATCATTTCATCTTGTGTCAATCCTAGACGAATTCTTTGGTGTTTTAACGCTTCACCGATAGTCATCTTTCATCCCTCCAATTTAACTTCAACTATACTATCTTTTTAATTTTCTCTCCATACAAAAACGCCTTGCCCTTTCGAGCAAAGCGTTTTTTAGCATAAGCAATTTTAAATTTACCTTAACCCTTATCTGCACCAGCAGTAATTCCGTTAACGTAGAACTTCTGCATGAAGACAAACAAGATAGTAATAGGGATAGCGATGATTACACACCCTGCAACGAATTGTGCGAAGTATGCAGTCGCATTACCTTTGGCTGTGTGCACCATGTTGTACAAACCATAAGCAACAGTATAAGTCTTAGCATTTCCTGAAGTTGAAAGAATAATACCTGAGAAAATGAAGTCTGTCCATGGAGCGATGAATGCAGTCAAAGCAGTGTAAACGATCATTGGCTTTGAAAGTGGCAAACCAATGTGTAAGAACACTTGCCACTTAGTAGCACCATCAATTTCAGCAGCTTCGTCAATTGATCTAGGAATAGTATCAAAGAAACCTTTAGCAACGTAGAAGCCAAGTCCGGCACCACCAACATAAACAAGTAACAAACCGAAGAGATTTAACATGTTCAAGCCTTTTAAGATATAGTACAAAGCGATCATAGACATGAAGCCTGGGAACATCCCTAAAACCAAAGCAATTTGCAAAAATGGTTTTCTAAACTTAAAGCGAAGTCGTGACAGAACATAGGCAACTGAAATAGTTAAGAATGTCGAAATAACCATCGAGAGAAGAGAAACAATTAATGTGTTAATGATCCAGTTACCGAATGGGTATTGCGGATTAGTAAAAATACCAACATAGTTCTGCAACGTGAATTGTTCTGGCCAGAAGGTCGAAACGAATCCAGTATCATTGTATGAAAAACTTGCTAAGACGATCCACACAATTGGTAAAATCCAGATAATAGCAAGTAATGCTAAGAGGATATACCGAAAGATTAATGAGAGCCGTCTTTGATTTGAATATGACTTCATGTCTAGCCCTCCTTATAAGCGTTAGTGTGGCGATATGCAATCAGCGAGACGACCGCACTAATAATGAAGATTAAGATACCTAGTACAGCTGACGCGTTATAACGCTGTTCCTGACCGAACGTCAAGTTATACAGCCACGTTACCAGCAAGTCAGTCGACCCGGCTCCGTTATACTTACTGTTCATTGGTGCACCACCCGTCAGCAAGAAGATAACGTTGAAGTTGTTGATATTACCAATGAATTGTTGAATAAGTGAAGGTGCCATAACGAATAGAATTTGTGGGAAAGTGATTGAGCGGAAAATTTGTACAGCGTTGGCACCATCGATCTTGGCAGCTTCAATTTGATCTTCTGGCAAGTTTTGAATAATTGCAGTTGAAACCAACATTGAAACTGGGATACCGATCCACATATTAACAAGGATAACGGTGATTCTAGCTACTAATGGAGAAGCTTGGTTATCAATGAAGTGAATTGGCGAACTAATCCAGTGTAAGTTCATCAAAATGTTGTTCAAAGCACCTTGGTAGTCTAAGAACTGAGCCATCATCAAAAGTGAAACGAATTGAGGAACAGCCCAAATAATTACAAAGACTGTTCTCCAAAAGGCCTTATACTTAATGCCTTTGGATTCAATCAACATTGCAAGCAAAACACCAAAGAAGAAAGTAGTAGCAGTTGCAGCTACGGCCCAAATCAAGGTCCAGCCCAATACTGGGAAGAAAGTACCAGCTAAGTCACCACTCAACACATTACCGAATGCTTGGAACCCTGTCCAAGAAAAGGCGATTGGGTGCTGACGATCATAGTTAGTAAATGCCATTGAAATCATGAAGACCGTTGGCAAAACTGTGAAGAATAGGATACCCAATAATGGAATAACCATTAAAGTTGCATGTAAACGTGTATCAAGCAAACTCTTAAGTTCCTGAACATTGGTTGGAATATGTTCACCATCACGTTTCAAAATGTAATTGTGTCTAGTAGATCTTAAATTAACAATGTAAAGATAAATCATTGCTATACACAAGATGATTGCTAAAACACCGAACAGCAAAATCAAAACTGAGTTTGAAGGCTGTTTCGTGATATACACACCCTGAGCAGCGTCATAGACAACTTTTTTGCTCTTAATCGGACCTAATGTAGCCAGGATACCTAAAGTTGAGATACCACTAAAGATAAACCAAACAATGAATACAATTTCAGAGATTAATAATGCAAGACCTTTAACCCATTGCTTGTTGGCTAAGGCATTACTACCCATAATGAAAAATGATAACTTGGTAGCAATATCGCCTTTAGACCATACTTCGCGATATGTTGCTTTAGGCTACATGCTTTTTCTTTAGAAACATAACTTCTCCCCTTCTTAGGCAAAAAGGTTGGAATTAACGGCCAACCTTTGCTTATGCTTTAAGAAATACTATTTAAAATTATTTCTTAGAAATATCTTTTTGCAACTTAGCAAGCTTTGCCTTGTATTGTGAAGGCTTAATCTTGCCGTCGTAAGTACCACTGATAAGTGGAGCTGATTCATTCCAGAATGTTGCCATTTGTGGAAGCTTAGGTTGTAATACTGAGTTACCTGGTTTAGCCATTTCAATTACAGCTTCGGCAACTGGATCACTCTTAACTGCACTTGAGTTTACAGCATTCTTAAGTACAGGAATTTGACCAGCTTCCTTGTGGGCAATTAATTGAGCTTCCTTATTAGTGATGTAAGCAGCTAAATCTGAAGCAGCTTTAGCGTTCTTAGTGTGTGAGTTAATTGCGAAGCCTTCGATACCAAGGAATGCTTCCATTTGTACGCTCTTGCCACCAACTTCAATCTTAGGATACTTAGCAACTGCGAAGTTCTTGCCTAAGATCTTCTTAATGTTAGCTGCGTTCCATGGACCATCAAGAATAGCTTGTGCGTTACCCTTCTTCAATTGGTTCAAAGCGTTTGAAGTTTGCATTACGCCCTTATTGTTCTTTTGAGCTGCGTACCACTTCAATGCGTTAACACCATTTTGTGAGTCAAATGTTGAACCCTTAAGGTCTTCACCGTTAGCGCCGTAAAGCTTTGTACCTGCTGAGAACATTACTGGCCACATTACGTAAGCGTTAGTAAAGTCAGTAGCTACAACACCCTTAGAAGTTAAAGTCTTCCAATCCTTAACATCGTTTGCTGAAAGCTTAGACTTGTTGTAGTAAATGGTTTGTGCTTGTTGTGCGTATGGGAATGCGTAAACCTTGCCCTTCCAAGTTACACCCTTTGAAGCAACATCAATGTAGTTTGCCTTGATGTCTTTAGTTGCTTCTGGTGAAAGTGGGTTAATGTAACCAGCTTCAGCCATTTGACCTAATTGGTCGTTAGGAACTTCAAATACATCAGCAGCCTTTGATGGGTCCTTACCAACGTCAGTCTTAGCGTTAGCTGAACCGTTAGGACTTTGAACAACACGAACCTTGATGTTCTTATTCTTCTTAGTAAAGTCCTTTGCAATTTGCTTGTAGTAAGGAACTTGTTCAGTATCTACCCAAAGAGTTAAATTAGCTTTCTTTGAGCTAGAGTTATTACTACTTGATGAATCTGATGAACCGTTTGAACATGCTGCAAGTGACATTGCTGCAAGAACAGCGGCACTACCTAAAGCCATTTTCTTCCAAATTTTCATAACTTTTCCTCCTAAAAAAATCAAAACAATAAATAATTCTTAACAACAGTAGCCTTTGCTACTTATGGTTGTAAGCTTTAATAAATTAAATTAGTTAACAATTGCCTTGGTGCTGTCTTTATCAAAGAAGTGAGCCTTGTTAACATCGAAGCCCATCTTTACTTTGTCACCAGGCTTGTGATAATCACGTGAATTTACAATTGCAGTAAATTCAGTTCCATCAACTTCTTGGTGAAGTTGAATGGTTGCACCCAGAAGTTCTGAAACAACAACGTTTGATTCAATTACTGAATCTGGCCAAGTTCCCATAAATGCTTCTTCTGAGTGAATGTCTTCTGGACGAATACCAAAGACAAGATCTTTATCGTTATATCCTTTCTCGTTAAGCATCTTAGCTTTACCTTGAGGAATACCGATGTTCAAACCTTTACCATCTGAAATTCGACCGTCCTTATAGTGAACATCGAAGAAGTTCATTTGAGGAGAACCAATGAATCCAGCAACGAACATGTTAACTGGCTTGTTGTAAACCTCAAGTGGGGTACCGATTTGCTCTACTCGACCAACAGACATAACAACAACTCTGTCAGCCAAGGTCATAGCTTCAGTCTGGTCGTGAGTAACATAAATAGTTGTAGTACCCAACTCTTGGTGAAGCTTAGCAATTTCGGTACGCATCGTTACACGTAATTTCGCATCCAAGTTTGATAATGGTTCGTCCATTAAGAAAATAGGAGCTGCACGAACGATTGCACGTCCTAAGGCTACACGCTGACGTTGACCACCTGATAAAGCACCTGGTTTTTTATCCAAATATTCTTCAAGGCCCAACATCTTAGCGGCTTTCTTAACTTTTTCATCGATTTCAGCCTTAGGCGTGTGACGAAGCTTAAGTCCGAAAGCCATGTTGTCGTAAATAGTCATATGTGGATACAAAGCATAGTTCTGGAAAACCATCGCAATGTGTCTGTCTTTTGGAGCAACATCATTCATTACCTTGTGATCAATTTCCAAAGTACCTTTACTGATGTCTTCAAGTCCTGCGACCATTCTTAATGTAGTTGACTTACCACAACCTGATGGACCAACGAAAACGATGAATTCCTTATCTTTAATATGTAAGTCAAAGTCATTTACAGAATATTTATCATTACCTTGATACTTTTTGTAAATATGGTTTAAATCAACCTCAACCATTGTTTTCCCTACTCTCTAACTTTTATTTTTCATTAAAAACTTTTTCAATCTCACTAAGTTTCAAATCTGCAGTTGTTGGTACGATGTAGTCAGCTTCTTTTAAAAGTTCCTTATCACCAATACCAACTGCAAATTGACCAGCGGCTTTAATTGATTCCACACCAGCTTTAGCATCTTCAAAACTAATTACTTCATCAGCCTTAAGCCCTGCAATTTCTTGTGCTTTTTCATAAATTTCAGGATCTGGCTTACCGTGATGCAATGTGGCAGGATCAACGATGCCATCGAATTCATCCATAATGCCTAATCTGGTCAAAATCTTAGGTGCATTCTTAGAAGCTGAAGCAATTACCATCTTAAGGTTTTGCTTTTTAGCATCTGCCAAAAGTTCTGGAATTCCTGGCAAGATATCCTTTGGTGTCATTGTTTCAACTTGCTCAACGAACTTGGAATTCTTTTCTGCAGCGAATTTTTCTTTTTCAGCTTCAGTATATTTATCTTCTTGACCACCATATTTCAGAATCAATTCCAATGAATCCATTCTTGAAATACCACGTAAGCTATCAAGTTGAGCATCGTTTAAAGTAATGCCTAATTCTTTTGCCAAGTTGTTCCAAGCTGTTAAGTGAAACTTAGCTGAATTGGTTAAAACACCATCTAAATCAAACAATAATCCTTTAAGCATTCTGGGTTTCACCTTCTTTAAGAGTAAATTTCTTTCCCTTAACTACAACATCTAAGTCTTCACCTTTATGTAAAGTAATCTTAGTTTCCTTATGATCTACATAAACTTCAATCAAGCGACCGCGGTAGTTAATCTTAAAGCCATAGTGATCCCACTTATCAGGAACAAATGGATCAAATTTCAATTGATCATGATCATAACGCATCCCTGCGAAACCTTGAACAATTGCAAGCCATGAACCACTCATTGAGGTGATGTGCAAACCATCAACCGTATCGTTGTTATAGTTATCAAGGTCTAAGCGAGCAGTTCTTTCATAAAGCTCAACGGCCTTCTTTTGCTTGCCAAGTTCTGCAGCCAAAATTGAGTGAATACATGGTGACAATGAACTTTCGTGAACTGTTAATGGTTCATAGAAGTCGAAGTTCTTTTCCTTTTCTTCCTTGGTGTATTGATCATTTAAGAAGTAGATACCTTGTAAAACATCGGCTTGTTTAATAAATGGTGATCTCAAGATCTTGTCCCATGACCAGTGTTGGTTAATTGGACGTTGATCTTCAATTTCACTAACTGGACGAATGTCTTTGTCTAAGAAGTCATCTTGTTGTAAGAAGATGCCGCGTTCCTTATCTTCTGGAAGGTACATCTTATCAACGATGTCTTGCCACTTTTCTTTTTCTTCTTCAGTGACGTGTACTCTTTCTTGAGCTTCCTTTGTAGCAAGTGGCAAACGCTTCAATGTGTATTGCAGAAGCCATCTTGCCATGGTGTTAGTGAACCAGTTGTTGTTAACGTTGTTTTCGTATTCGTTAGGACCGGTTACACCGTGCATAACGTACTTGTTACGCCACTTGGACCAGTGAACTCTGGCTGCCCAGAATCTAGCAGTTCCAACTAAGACGTCCATACCTTCGTTCTTAACGTAACTATCATCACCAGTGTAATCAGTGTACATAGCGATTGCGTGTGGAATATCTGCGTTACGGTGAATTTCTTCAAAAGTAATTTCCCATTCGTTGTGACATTCAATTCCGTTAAATGTAACCATTGGGAACAATGCACCTGGTAAGCCTTGCTCTTTAGCGTTGTGGTAAGCACCTGGTAATTGATCGTGACGATATTGAAGAAGTGCTCTTGTAACGCTTGGATCAGTTACACATAAGTACATTGGAACGATGTAAGCTTCTGTGTCCCAGTAAGTAGCACCACCGTATTTTTCACCGGTAAAGCCTTTAGGACCTACGTTTAAGCGTTCATCTTCACCGTAGTAAGTCATAAACAATTGACAAATGTTAAAGCGAATACCTTGTTGAGCGGCATCATCACCTGCAATAACAACATCTGATTTGTCCCAACGCTTCTTCCATACAGCTTCATGATCAGCTAAGTTTTCGTCAAATGACTTAGATTGAAGTTTCTTCATCAAGTCATTTGCTACATCGGCTTGATCTTGATCCTTAACGTCACGGCTAGTTACTACAATGACATCTTTTTCAAGTTCATAACTTTCATTTTCAGCTAATTCAACTGATAGCTTTTCACTTAACTTCGCACTTTCAGTTGAGACATCGCCTTGAACAATTTCACCGTTGTGACGCAAGCTTTGCTTAAGCAAAACAGTGAATTGAGGAACATCATAAGGATTTTCTTTAGTCTTGACTTGAATTGTTCTAGCTTTTTCATCTTCACCTAGTGGCAGCCAGAAACGTTCATCATAGTTACTATCTTCATTAACAACTGTGCCATCTAATGTAGAATCAAAATCAATCTTAGCGTGACCTTCAAGCACTGTAGCCTTTACTTGAATCAGAGCAGCTTCTTTTTGAACGATATGAAGGAAACGCTTAAATTCAAATTTAACTTTGACATCTTTTCCTTCGTAAATAAAACTTCTTGTAAGAAGGCCTTGGTGCATATCAAGAGATAATTCAAAGTCATCAAATTTGACTTTGGCTAAGTCTAGTTTTTCACCATTAATGGTAATGCCAATGCCAATAAAGCTTGGTGCGTTAGGTGTTTTACCGAAATATTTAGGATATCCGTTCTTCCACCAACCCACACGAGTCTTATCTGGGAACCAAACACCTGCAAGATATGTACCTTGTAAGCTATCACCAGAATAGCCTTCTTCAAAGTTTCCTCTCATACCCATATAATCATTACCGATTGCAGTCATGCTTTCCTGTAATCGTTTATTTTCTGGATCGAAATTATGAGTAATGACCTTCCAAGGATCAATTTCAAAAATTCGTTTCATATACTTTATATCTCCCACAAAATTAAGTGCTCTTTTGTTTACGCTTTCATTATCCTTAAATTGAAAGCGGTTTACAATATCAAAACCATTGTTACCGGTATCAGAATTTGTTAATAAAAAAAGAAGATAGTTCTTAATCTATCCTCTTTTCGTACACTTATTAAAAGTAACTTTTAATCAACCGTGATTACAAAGCCTTTTGGAGCTAATACTCCATTTTGATAATCTTGACTAAATGAATTTTTACAATCAATTTTTACATCATGATCCGTGGTGTTAAAGTACGCTTTAACAGATTCCATTCCGTTTCTATCTACCTCAATCAGGCCATTTTCTGTTACATGTAACTTAATTGTCCCTTTACCGAAGGTTTCATCATGATCTAAACGGAACTTAATCAATTCATGAACTCTTTGCCAAACAGGACCATCTTCCTTTGACCAATCCATTGGTTTACGACAATCTGGATCATTGCCACCTGTCATTCCCATTTCAGTACCGTAGTAAATACATGGACTGCCTTTTTGCACAAATTCAAAGGTTAATGCCTGCAAAGCCAAGTCTTGGTCGCCATTAGCCACTGTTAAAATTCTGGCAGTATCATGTGAATCAAGCATATTCATCATCGCTGCATTAGTTGAATCACGATACTTCATGAGTTGATCAGTTAAACGCTTAGTCATTTGATCAGCCGTCAATTTATGCTTAAAGAAATGATCTTCAATTTGCAAAGTATATGGATAATTCATAACGCCAGTAAATTCATCCCCATTAAGCCATGGACGAGCTGAGTGCCAAACTTCACCAACAATGTAAAAGTCTGGCTTGATATCAGTTACTGCCTTATGGAACTTCTTCCAGAAATGATGATCTACCTCGTTGGCAACATCCAAGCGCCAAGCATCAATATCAAAATACTTCACCCAGTACGTAGCTATCTCAAGCAAGAAATCTTGTACTTCAGGGTTAGCAGTATTTAATTTAGGCATGTGCTTTTCAAATGCGAAAGTATCAAACTGCGGATTTCCTTCACCTTGCAATGGATCATGGTACGGTTCAACTGGATACTCATTAATGTGGAACCAGTTAGCAAAACGAGAACTTGGACCATTTTTAACCACGTCTTGCCACTGCATTGATTGATCACCTAAGTGGTTAAATACCGCATCCAGCATGACTTTCATGCCACGTGCATGGGCCTCATTAACTACTTTGGCAAACAAGTCTTTATCACCAAATTCTGGATCGATTTGCAAATAATCAATCGTGTCATATTTATGGTTGGAGCTTGCTTTAAAAACAGGACAGAAGTATAAGCCATTTACTCCAAGTTTTTTCAAATAATCCAAATGGTCTAATACCCCTTGCAAGTCACCACCATAAAAGTCTTCTCGACCAGGATGATCTTCGGGATTCCAAGGCTTCACATTTTTAGGATCATTAGATTTATCACCATTGGCAAAGCGTTCTGGGAAAATCTGATACCACACGGTATGTCTAACCCATTCCGGTGTTTTAACCATATCAATATCATGGCAATATGGAACCTTAAAATATGAGCCATCTTCCATTAAGGCTATCTCTACATCGCTGCTGATTGCTCTGTCACCTACAACAACGCTGGTGCCATCGCTACCAATTACTTCAAAAGTATACTTTAAACGGTGAAATGGTGCTTCAAGGGTAGCTCCCCAGTGATCCTCAACTTGACCTTCACCAATCTTAGTCATTTCAATGGTTTTAGCTTGGTTCAATGGTAAATAGTTATCGCAATAATGCACAATAACTTTTTCAATATCATTCTTTGCGCTATGAAAACGAACACGAACATGAGTCGCATCAATTACAAAGCTGTCTTCACTTTCAGTTCTGTGTTTTAATGCTGCTAATTGCATGTTTTAATTCTCCTTTTTCAACACAACACCTGCATAAGGCATCAAAGTTAATTTCCCGTTAGTTAATTGATATTCTCCTGCTTTTAATTTTTCTTCCGTATATCCTTGTGGAATCTCTACTGTAATCTTTTCATTGCTTAATGAAACTGCCACGATTGCACTCTCATCGCTTAAATCACGCTGGTAAATATAACTATTTTTATCAGTTGGAAGCATATAGTAGTCGCCATCTTGGAATAAGCTTTCTTTTTTAAGGGCGATCATCTTTTTATAAAAAGTAAACATGCTAATATCTGAATTTACTTCACTAGCAACTGAAACATGTTTTTCAACAATCCCGTTAATCCAAGGAGTTCCTTCAGTAAAACCATAATTTTTAGTGTCATTCCACGGCATTGGACCGCGAGCTGGCAACTTATGCGTTTCACTTACCATCGTCATTGCATCTTCTCTACTGATACCTGCCTGTTCTGCTTTTTTAATCCATGGTGCCACCGTCTGATCTTCAAATTGATCAACACTAGTAAAATGCAAATTCTTTAAGCCTAATTCTTCGCCATAATAGATAACTGGAATCCCGTGCTGCAAATACATCAAGATAGCCAAACTTTTAGCTTGGGTTGGCGTCTTCGCCACTCTGGTAGCCAGTCTAGCCATGTCATGATTATTCCAGTAAAGAGTTGGCTGAGAAACACCTGCTAAGGTCTGTTGCCAAACAACTTGATTTTGCTTAAAGGCCGTAAAATCAATGCCCTTAGGTTGATATTGCTCAGGATAGCGCTTATCTACTTTTGACTCATCATCAGTAAAGTAACGAAAAGTTATAACACTATCCATCAAATGATTACGCTTATTAGTGTAATCAACGGCCAAATTTACGCTTGCACTTGCAGCTTCGCCTAATAGCAAGGCGTCTGGATAATCTTGCTTAATCTTTTCACAAAACGGCCGCATCCATTCCTGAACTTGAGGCAAGTTGGCAAAAAATGGTTCGGCAATAACCGGTTTGTCATCACCAGCTTTATTAGGATAATTTTGTCTCAAATCTGCTTTGCCAATATGAATAAACGCATCAAGCCGCAGACCATCAATCCCCTTTTTTAGCCAAAATTCAGCTACTTCAAGCATGGCGTGGCGCACTTCAGGATTTTTCCAATTAAGGTCCGGCATACGCTTATCAAACAAATGGAAATATGATTGACCAGTTCCTGCTGGATCAGGCTCCCAAACGCTGCCACCAAAGAAACTACCCCAATTGTTAGGGCGCTTGCCATCATGACCTGCAAAAATGTAATAATCACGATACAGACTATCAGGATTCTTAATTGCATCTTGGAACCATGGATGCTGATCTGAAGTGTGATTTAAGACAAAATCCATAATAAGATGAATGCCAGCTTCATGAAGTTCTTTAATTAAGTTCTCCATGTCTTCCATTGTTCCCATATGTGGATCAATAGCAAAATAGTTTGAAACATCATAGCCATTATCTACTTGTGGTGAAACAAAAATAGGATTAAGCCAAACGGCATTAACCCCTAAATTTTGCAAGTATGGTATTCTCTTCCGAATACCATTTAGGTCGCCAATACCGTCATCATTACTATCTTGAAAAGACTTAGGATAAATTTGATAAATAATTGCGTGATCATACCAATGTGCCATAATTTTTTCCTCCATGCATAGTTTAGTTGATATAAGAAACCGTTTTCAATATGTATAGAGATGTTACCGGTATCAAAAAAGCATATCTTGCGATATGCTTTATCTTTTAATTATTATTTATTATCTCGTAAGTTTAATGACTTCACGAGCGATCATTACTTCCTCATTAGTTGGTACAATCAAAGCTTTAACTTTAGAATCTGGCTTTGAAATAAATTTTTCACCATCAGTTCTGTTAGCTTCAAAGTCAGCCTTTAAGCCTAAATATTTCAAAGAAGACATAATGCCTGCACGAATTCCGGGATCATGTTCACCAATACCGGCCGTAAAGACAATACCGTCTACACCATCCATTTCTGCAGCATAAGCACCAACATAGCGAACTACCCGATTAATGTAAATACGACGAGCTAACTTGGCTCTTGGTTCATCACTTTCAATCAAATCACGCATATCTGATGAAACGCCTGAAATACCTAACAACCCTGATTCTTGATTCAACATATCAATTGCTTGATCAATATCCATACCAGTCTTATGCATCAAGTATTGCAAAGCCGATGGATCAAAGTCACCGCTTCGAGTCCCCATCGTCACCCCAGTTAATGGACTAAAGCCCATCGAAGTATCATATGATTTGCCATTCTTAACTGCAGTGATTGATGAACCTGATCCTAAATGGCAAACAATTAAACGAGCGATGTTAATATTTTTATGCATCATCTTAGCGGCACGAGGGGCAACATAACGTACAGAAGTGCCATGTGCACCATATTTACGCACTGCGTAATCCTTATAATACTTGTACGGAATAGAATATAAATAATGAACAGCATCAAGAGTGTGGTGATATGCCGTATCAAAAACGGCAACCTGTGGAACGTTAGGCAGAATACTCATAAAAGCTTTAATTCCTTCTGTTTCAGGACCATTATGCAAAGGTGCTAATTGAGCAATCCGTTCAAGTTTGTGTAAATTATGATTATCAATGACTACAGAATTAGGAAATACTTCTCCACCGTTAACGATTCGGTGCCCTACTCCTTTAATTTCACTTAATTTCTCTACAACATGATATTTCTTTAAACAGTCAATCAATAAGCTTACTGCATCCCTTTGCGTAGGAATCGACATATTTTTAATATATTCGTTACCGTTAGCCAATTTTATTTTAAAAATCGAATTTGGCATACCTACACGTTCTGCTCCGCCTTTTGCAATTACTTCTTCGCTAGGAAAAGAAAAGAGCTTATATTTAAAAGAAGAACTACCAGAATTGATTGCTAAAACTTTTTTCATAATATCGTGACCTCTGTTTTATTCGATGTATCTATAACTTATCTCTTATTTTTAAGTATAGCGCTTTCATTGCAGAGATGGAAAAATTTTGAAATTAAAAAATCACATCGATGTGAAAATCAATGTGATTTTATTATCTAGTAGTCTCTCGTCTAATCAATTCTGGCTTAAGCATAACTTCACCTTGTGGGGAACCAGATTGAGCAATTTTTTGCAATAACATACTTGCTAGCATTTCACCCATCTTAAAAATAGGCTGCTTAATTGTAGTTAACTTAGGATTAGAAACTTGGTCCAAAAAGACACCGTCAAAGCCAATCACACCAAAATCTTCCGGAATCCGAGCGCCCTCAGCTTGCAGCTGCCGGACAACGCCTACCGCAATTCGATCACTAGCACAGACAAAACAAGTATCTTTTTTAAACCCTTTAAAATGCTCATGAATCACATCTTGGGCGGCATGACTGTGGTTAGAAACCCGATAAATCTGCGGAATTAATTGGTGCTGTTGCAAAGTATTGATATAACCAGCTTCACGCGAATACTCAAATGGCTCTTTAATATCAATTCCGATAAAAATAATGCGCTTATATAAGCGATCCAATGCATACTGTGTTGCCATCTTCTCGGCAGTTTGATTATCTGTATCAACAAAATCATATCCGCGGTGATTTTCACCAAATAATACGAATGGCTTATCCAGCTTATCGAACATATCATAATCTTTATTCCGCGCACCTGTAATCAAATAACCATCGGCACGACCTTTTTCAATTTGGCTGGGATCAGTTACTAACTGCATGGCGTATTGCTTAGTATTCAATCCTCGAGCAAAGCCAAAAAGCAAGTTTATGTAATATGGCTCGGTTGTATCAATATCTTCTAAAGTAACAAATTTGACTACATTAGTACGATTATTAACTAAAGCTTGGGCAATTGAATTAGGATGGTAATTTAAATCTTCCATCGCCTTTTCAACTATTACTCGCAACTCTGGCGTTACTTGTTCAGGGTGGTTGATTACCCGTGATACCGTCATTTTGGAGACGTTTGCTTCTTTAGCTACATCAGATAAAGTTGTCATTTTATTCCTATTCTAAGTACATCTTTCTAAATCTATTTAGATCTTTTTGACTAAAACCAAGCTCTTTTTTGAAGAAGTTATCAAAACTGCCCCAGCCTTTACGGATAGTTTCGGTAATGCCGCGAATTGCTGGGCCTTCTCCTTTGGTCAGGTTCATTTTAGAAACCATTTTTGCAATCTGATTATCATCAGGGTATTGCTTGGCTAATGCAAAATTGTACAGTTCATTCGTCAACAAATAGTCTTGCGCAATCGTATCATCATCTACGCCAAGAGCAGTCAAAATCAGAGCTGACGTCATACCAGTTCTGTCTTTGCCTGCACTGCAGTGATAAACCAAGGCATCTTCTTCAGGCAGTTCAATTAACTCCGCGAAGATTTTTGCAAATTCTTCTTGGCTGTGTGAATTAAGCAGAACCTGCTGATAAATTTTACCTAAGAAATTATCACCCATGTCGGGAATATGATGAATGAAACGGTAAAGCTTATTGTCACCCTTGTTTTCCTTACGGTTTTCAGAATAAATATGCGCATCCACGTAACGCACATTAGGCCATTGCCTATCTGGAGCTGCGTTTTGCTCATACTTTGAACGTAAATCGATATCAACTGTAATCCGGCGATCAGCTAGCTTTTGCTCATCTTCATCAGATAAAGAGCTAAGCGAATCAGAACGATATATTTTATTCCACTTTACATGTTGACCTTTATCATTCTTATAACCGCCGATATCTCTAAAATTAAGCGGTCCATCTAAAGCAAGTATTCTATCATGCTCCATTTTGCTTACCCTTTCTTTGCAAAAGTATTAATATATTACATTTTATTATACATCACTAATCATGTGCAAAAACTTGCGTTGCCTTGATTGCACGCTGCCAGCCTGAATATAGTTTATTTCTTTCTGCTTCATGCATCTTAGGCTCAAAGGCTTGCCCAATCTTGAAAATATGCTTTAACTCATCCGTATTTTTCCAATAATCAACGGCAAGACCTGCCAAAAATGCGGCGCCCAAACTAGTAGTTTCTAGTGTTTTAGCCCGTTCGATCTTGATATTTAAAATATCTGCCTGGAACTGCATTAAATAGTTGTTGTTACTTGCGCCGCCATCAACTCGCAGGTTCGGGATCTTAATACCAGAGTCTTTTTGCATCGTATCAACAACATCACGAGTTTGATAAGCAAGAGATTGCAACGTGGCTTTGATAATATCCTTATCTGTTGTTCCACGTGTAACACCGAAAATTGATCCTCGCGCTTCCGCATCCCAATAAGGTGCACCCAGCCCCGTAAATGCTGGCACAACATAAACTTCATTTTCAGAAGTTGATTCGTAAGCTGCCTGTTCAGAATCCGGTGCATGCTTAATCAACTTCATTGAGTCGCGTAGCCATTGGATTGCACTACCTGCTACGAAAATTGATCCTTCCAAGGCATAGGTGATTTTGCCATTAATGCCATAACCAATAGTAGTCAGTAAATTATTGTTAGAGTCAGTTGGCTTTTCACCGGTATTCATCACGATGAAAGCACCAGTACCATAGGTATTCTTTACCATGCCTGGCTTTAGAGCTAATTGTCCAAATAAAGCAGCTTGTTGGTCACCTGCCATTCCTGCAATTGGCACCGTGCCACCAAAGAACATGCAATCTGCAGTTTCACCATAAATTTCTGAATTAGAACGCACTTCTGGCAACATCTGTTTAGGGATGTTTAACAACTTTAAAATATCATCATCCCATTTGAGGGTATGAATGTTAAACAGCATGGTTCTTGCAGCATTAGTATAATCAGTTACATGTTTTTGCCCATTAGTTAATTTCCATACTAACCAACTATCAATAGTGCCAAATAAAAGTTTGCCTTGTTCCGCCTTTTCTTGTGCGCCAGGAACATGGTCCAAAATCCAACGAATCTTAGTTGCACTAAAATATGGGTCAATAATTAAACCTGTCTTTTCTCTAATCTCTTCACTATAACCGTCGTTTTTAAGCTTTTCCGCTAATTTAGTCGTCTGACGTGATTGCCAGACAATCGCATGATAAATAGGATTGCCAGTATCCTTATCCCATACAACAGTCGTTTCACGCTGATTAGTAATACCGATAGCTGCAATTTGACTAGGCCAAATACCAGAATTGATAAAGGCATTGGCAATTGTCGTTTGTACTGCCATCCAAATTTGATGAGCATCATGCTCTACCCAACCTGGTTCTGGAAAATATTGAGGTATTTCTTTTTGAGCAGAAGCTACTTTTTTACCATTATGGTCAAATAAAATAGCTCTGGTTGAAGTAGTTCCCTCATCAATTGATAAAATATATTGCTCAGCCATTTTAAATCTCTTTTCTACAAAAGCGCTTTCTTATAAGTTTACTGTTTTTTCTATGCAGATTCTAGCGATTCTGTTCTTAACTACGTTATAATTTTCATAATATTAAGACTAAGAGGTGTATGAAATTGATTAAAGATCCAAAAATTGCAGTAACTATTGCAGGAAATGATAGTGACGGTAGTGCAGGAATGCCAGCAGATTTGCATGCATTCTATGACCGCGATGTTTACGGAATGGGCTTAATGACGGCCGCTGTAGCAGGCAATACTACCGGTATTTTTGCGCAGCAGATTATGCCCGTTGAATTTATTCAAAAACAATTTGATGTATTGAATGATGACTTTAAGATTAGTGCTGCCAAGACGGGGATGCTTGCCAACAAAGAAATCATCGATTGTGTAGCTGATAATCTTGAAAAATATGACATGGGTAAAATCGTGCTTGATCCAGTAATTATTACTAAACATGGTGCAACTTTGCTTGATGACAATGCTTACCAAACCTTCTTAGATCGACTTTTACCATTAGCTGATGTGATTACTCCTAACTTTTATGAACAGCAAAAACTTACAGGGATGAAACTGGAGAATAAGGAAGAAATTCATGCCGGTGCTAAAAAGTTGCAAGAAATGGGTGCTAAAAATGTTTTGATGAAAGGCAGACACGATGCCGATCAAGCTGAAGTTACCGACATCTTGCTTACTGAAGATGGCAGCTTCCATGAATTTACCAAGCCGCAATTCAAGACTGATCGCGTAAACGGTACTGGTGACACTTTATCTGCTGTAATTACGGCAGAACTTGCTAAAGGTAAATCAATTATTGATGCAGTTAAAATCGGTAAAGATTTTACTTATGAGGCTATCTCCCACCCTATCAACGTTGGTTCTAAATGGGGACCAATTAATCATTGGGCTGCGGAAGATAAAGTAGAATAAAAACGTCGCGTTTTTTCTTATTAGTCTATTTACGCTTTACAGTTAAAAAACAAATAATATTGAATCAAACTCAATTTGGTAGTAATTTTAAATTTTATTCAATTAATCATAATTGTTAAGAAAAGGGAGTTTGAATGAAAAATAAATTATTACTAGGCCTCGCTACAGCTACAATACTAGCAGTAGGTAGTGATGCTCTAATCAACACCAGTATTAATCAACCACAAGTTTTATTAGCTGCTAAAACTAAGAAAAAACACCATAAAAAACGTCAAGCTGCTAAATATCGTCCACGCCTGCTCAAGAAGCATCCCGCCTACATTATTGGTCAAAGTAGTTTACCTGATGCTAAGTCATTAATTAATACTGGCAAATTACCCAAAGGTACGCACTACTCTTGGAAGAAGAAACCAGAAATCGATCAACCTGATTCATATTCATCTGGAGATGCCAAGATCAAAGTTACCTATCCTGATCACAGCGTAGATATCGTTCCTATATCTTTTAAGCTTTATGGAAAAATGAAATGGTCATGCCGATAGATTACAAGTTAGAAGACGTGGCTCAAGCGGATCAAACTGATCATGCTACTGATAAATTAAAAAAAGCCACTGAAGAAGGCATGGATTTTAATATCTTTATCGCAGAATCACCAGCCGACGATAAAGAAAAAGTTGACTTCTATCATTTAACCAATGATCAAAAAAGCGCCTAAACGATTTTGCCGTTGAATTAATTAATGAAGCTAGAGCTGCTCTTGGTGCACCTAGTGTCAGCACAGATGATGAAGTTTTAGCTGCTGCCGACAGAGTAGCAAGTGAATATAACCATGATCATTATTCCTACGATGCTGGTCATGACGTTGATGGCTTGCACCGAGCTTTAGATTCATATGGCGGTTGGGCTGAAGATATGGATTGCCAATATACTAAGCCTAAGAACATGACTGAAATGAAGGAATTCGTCTACAACAGCATCATGGCTTACCTCTTCAACACTATTAGCTGGGAATGGCATCATGCTGCAAGTATTGCTGGAACCGATGGCGGTGAATTGAGCAGAGTCGCTGTTTCATATACTAAGGCTGCAGATGACATGTACGTTACTCACTTCATCTTCTTGCCTTAGTAAGCAAGCTTTAAAAATATAGCGAATTCAAAATGAAGATTACACTTAAAACTATTTTTAACATAGTCTACTTCTGCAATCTGATTTATCAAATTGGTTTCATCGGTTGCAAGCTGCTGACACATAACCCAATCGATTCTACTGAATGGCTTGTGGTAATTTCTAGCATTGTTGCAACTACGTTAATTTACATTATCGTTAAAAAACTTAATTCATTAATTAACCTATATTTTAAAACCTTTTAACGCACATCTAAATCGATTTAGGTTATACTAAGGACATGAATTTCTAAGCAAATAAGGGACGATAAAATGAGCGATAAAATGAGCGATAAATTAATCAAAATTGCATATCTTTACGAAGACTTGATGAACACCTACGGTGATTCCGGCGATGTTAAAATTCTTCGTTTTTTGCTTAAGCGTGAAGGCTATGACACACAAGTTGATAACATTTCACTTGGTGACGACTTCAACGCTTTTGACTACGACTTCGTATTCTTCGGTGGTGGCCAAGACTTCGAACAAACTGTGGTTGCTAAAGATTTGCCAAGACACAAAGAAACGCTTGAAAAATACATCAACAGTGACAAGCCAATGCTCTGCATCTGTGGTGGTTACCAATTAATGGGGGACTACTACAAGACAAATTCTGGTGTAACGATTCCTGGTTTGGGCATTTTGCCATTGCATACTGTCTTCAAGTCAGACAAGAGAATGATCGGTGATACTCGTTACATGACCGAATGGGGTGAAGTTAAGGCTTTTGAAAACCACTCAGGTCAAACTTACTTCGACAACAAAGACAAGTTGCATCCCCTCGGCGACATGATCGAAGGCTACGGCAACAACCCACAAGACCACGTTGAAGGCCTGCGCTACCGTAACTTCATCGGTTCATACTCACATGGCCCACTACTTAAAAATACTAATGTTGCTAATGCCATCATGAAAATGATTATCGCTTGGCATCAAGAACGTGTTAGTGAAGGCAAAAAAGTCACAGAATAAAAAATGACCCAGTCAGAATTTCTGACTGGGCTTTTTCATTATCAAATTAATTTAAAACACGTTTAGCAGCTGAGGGATAAAAGTAGGCACTGATAGCCTGCTTTCTCACCCCTTGACTAGGAGTTGCAGCATGCACATATTGTCCATTACCAACATAAATACCAACGTGGTAAGGAGCTGAAGCTGAACCCCAGAATAATAAGTCGCCTTTTTTAAGATGGCTTAACGAAACCTTTTTACCCTTAGTAACTTGACCATAAGTAGTTCTTGGTAATGTCTTTTTAGCGGCTTTTTTATAAACGTATTGAGCTAAGCCAGAGCAGTCAAAGGCTGAAGGGCCAGTAGCGCCGTAAACGTAACGCTTACCTACTTGCTTTTTAGCAAGACCAGCAACTGCTTCACGTTTTTCTGTAGTGCTTTGCTCTGCTGCGTGCACAGTTTGTGTTTGGTTAGGAACATTAATAAATGAAATTCCTGTAAAGAATACTGATAAAACTGCGGCAAACTTAACTAAATTACGTCTAAAACTCAATTGACATTTCTCCTTAATTACTTTTTATCTTTCGACGCTTTATATATTACCTGAGAAATATTACAACTATGTTTTAAAAGTAATACTATCAAATTAAGCAAAATTACAGGAAATGTCTTATTTTGTAATTTTGATAAGAAAACGCCTATATCTTTTTGCTCAACTTGAAAAATTTTTCACTTTTCTATATGCTATTAACATTGATTACAGGAGTTGAACAAACAATATGGAGAAAATAGACAGTTATGCACGACATTTTTTAATACTTATCGCCTTAATTCTGGGGCTTTCTTTGGTCTCAGAATTCCGTGATTTAGCGAACTATGCCCCATCAATGATCGACCTAGTCTGCCTATCTATCGCAACTGCCTGCACCTTTGCTTCAGGAATCACCTTACAATTCAAGAAGCTGAATCTAGTAACTATCATTCTAGCAGGCATCTTAATCTCGGTTTCCGTCTTCTTTTGGATTGAGTTTTCATCTCTTGCCTTAATCATCAGCATCTTCATTGTCTATGGCATTATTACATTACTTGTCTGTTTAACTAATTTAATCTATTTCAAAAAAAGAGAGGTCGATTAAAACCTCTCTTTTTTATTCATGTGCTTTATGTTTCTTTGGCTGTTTTGGTGTTAAGTTCAAAGCCATAGCTGCTAGCACAACCAGAATTGAACCTACCCAGTCCATTGGCATCATAACTAAACCAAAACAGAGAACTGAGCCTACCGTTGCGGAGAACGGTTCAAATGCATCAAGCAAGCTGGCTGTGGATGGAATAACGTAACGCAAGGCGTTAGCCATAATCTGAAATGGGATAATCGTTCCAATGATAATTACGGCACTGGTATATAACCAAACAGCTGGCTTATTAGGAATAGCTTGGAATTGCGGATGGATAATCACCAAACTGATTCCTGCAAACAGCATCCCCCAGCCTGTTACAACCATGCTGGATACTCTTTTAACAATATTAACTGGAATCAGAGTATATGTTGCTTCACCTACTGCTGAAAGCAGACCCCAGAATAATGCGACCGGCGTAATGGCCAAATGATAAAATTGTCCGTGCGTTGACAGCAAAAAGACACCGATGAAAGCCGCAATCGCAGCCAAGATATCCAACCTACGCATAACTTGCTTATGAGTAAAAGCCAAATATCCTAATACGAAAAATGGGCCGATGAATTGTAAGATAGTAGCGATCGAAGCGTTAGCTACCTGAATACACATGAAATAGAATAATTGCACGGGCAATAATCCGAAGATTCCGTAAGCGAAAATTACTAACGCATCATGCTTATTCTTTAATGTAGCAAGTGGCTTTTGCTTTAAAGCTCCTGCCAAAAGCAGAAGTACGATTCCTGAAATAATCAACCGAATTTGGGTCAACCACATCGGCGTTATTTTAGCACTAATATTGAATAAACCTTTAGCAAAAAGACCGGAGATTCCCCACATGACAGCGGCTAAGGCTGCCAGAAAAGTCCACAGTCTACGTGTTTTTGGATCAATCATTATTCAATTTTCCCTTTTTCTTTCTTGGAGAAATATTCAAAGCCATTGCAGCTAAAACAACTAAGATTGAACCGATCCAGTCCATTGGTGCCATAACCAAGCCAAAGCATAAAACTGAACCTACCGTTGCAGAGAATGGTTCAAATGCATCAAGCAAACTTGCAGTAGATGCCTTGATGAAACGCAATGAATTAGTCATCAACTGGAATGGAATCAAAGTACCAATCACAATAACGGTAGCCACATCAAGCCAAACGTGTGGTGTATTAGGAATATGTGGCATCTGTGGGTGAACGATTATCAAGCAGATTCCCGCAGATAAAAGGCCCCAACCTGTAACGACTAAGCTTGAAACGCGTTTTAAAACGCCGATCGGAATCAAGGTATTAGTTGCTACACCACCGGCTGAGAGCAAGCCCCAGAATAAAACGCTTGGCGTAATGGCAAAGTGATTAAAACGGCCATGTGTTGCAAGCAAAACAACCCCAATAAAGGCACAGATCGCTGCAATCACATCAATCCGGCGCATTACTTGTTTATGCGTAAAGGCTAAATATGCCATTACGAAAAATGGACCGATGAACTGTAAAATTGTGGCAATTGAAGCGTTAGATTGTTGCACAACGATAAAGTAAAATAATTGCACGGGTAATAAACCAAAAATACCGTAAGCAATAATTACCCAAGCATCATGTTTATTCTTCATCGTAGCGATTGGCTTTTGCTTTAAAAATCCAGCTACGATCAACAAGATAATACCAGATGTGACCATTCTGATTTGTGAAAGCCACATTGGCGTGATGGACGGACTCGTATTAAATAAGCTCTTGGCAAATAAACCTGAGATTCCCCACATAACACAGGCTAGGGCAGCCAAGAATGCCCAAAGACGACGTTGTTTTTGTGTAACCATTCTTCTTAAACCTCAACTATACTAAACTAGCAACCTATATCATAACAAAAACGGACTAGCTTGAACTAGTCCGTTAATTTTTTATTCATTTTAAATTTTTACAGTTTAGCTTGTAAGGAAAGCACGATTGCACTAACACTACCAATAATTCCTATAATGACAGGAACCAACATCTCATGCTGGATAAGTAAAACTGCGAGTAAAAATACTATTGCTAAAATCGCAGAAACACGCATCGTCTTTTTATTTGCAACAATAATAGCAATAAAGACTATTGCTAGCAAGATTACACAAGCAAAATCGCCGTAAAGTGACGCATTCTCAAGCGTAGTCGCGTGTTGGATTTTTAATGGTGCATTCAAAATATCGTCCCAGAGTTTACGTCCAAATGCAATGTCTGCTGCTACGTTTACCCAGAAAGTAACTATTTCGAAAAATCTGATAAAGAATAAACGATTAAGACGAATGCTAGTGATCGTTTCCCATAATGTATCACGCTTTTTAAAGCTGACAGCTGAATCACCTTTATCGAAGATCCAACCGACTAATAAATAAATGAAAATTGCTATCCCTTGAAATACTACTAAATGCATGAAAACAGAAAAGTTAAAAACTAGTGTCAACATCAAAATTACTACATAAACGAATTCTGAGGTCAACAATATTCTCTTCCATTTACGACTATGTAACCAATGATTAAGTTCTTGCTTGTTCATGTGGTCGTCCATTTGTCCATTCATATTCTCACTCTTTTTTAATCCCTTGTCTAATTTAACTAGAATTATATTCCTTCTTTTCGATTTGTCCATCATTTTTTCTAAAAAATAAAAAGGCGTAAAATCCCTATATTTTCGCCTTTTATACGTGTTATTTTCAACTATATATACATTTTTAATAACTTAATTTAAGTATTTAAATCCAGATATATACATCTGATAGCTCGATATTTATTCTCATTTTGTTCTAATTGTGTTTCTTAAACAAATTCATAGCTATATTTTCTAAAAAATTTCTTCATCTTCATTATCTAAATTGAAGAAAATTACATTAGGTGCTGGTGTAGTCTTTCCAGTTCGTTTATCATACTTACCGCCAAAATATTCATAACGAAATTTTCCTTTACCAAATGGATCTTCACGGCATAAAAACACAACATAAGCTGCCTTGAATTCTTCTTCAGGGCAATCCAATCTACCGAAGATAATTTCTTCCTGATAGCCATTAGCCACTTCAAGAATGTTTTCACCTGCTCGTTGTGAACCTACTTGGATTATCAAACCATACTTGCTGCGTTTTGCATCCCGTGCGATTACGTGAACCACTGCTCGTTCTCCCAAAGCATTTCTGTTCACGTCATCAAGCGATTGCACTTCTTTGATATCAAGCTCTGGAAACATTCGCTGCACCGCAGAAAGTAATTTATCATTATACTTCTTCAAAATTCCAGCGGTTAAATGATCCACCATCTCTGCCGACAGTTCGTTGTTTAACATAATAAAACCTCATTCCAAAAAAATAGTAGAGTTTTTCCCCTCTACTATTTATTACGCAAAAAAGGCGTAAAATTTTTTTGAAATTTAGTCTTCTTTTCTAAAAAATGGACTCAACACTGAAACTAGCAATCCATAAATAAAGTACCAACGATAAATATTAGCTAAATCTTGATTTTGCACCCAGAGAATTAGAGCAATTACTGTTAAAACTGCTCCCAAGAAAATAGTTGAGCCTAAATTTTTATCTGTAAAGAAACTAGCTCCAGCACCTAATGAAATTAATGCAATCAAACTGTAGATTACGACAATAACTGGACCTTTAGTTTGAACATCTACGTCAAGTAAAGTGGCATCAGTGAATAACTGCCAAACAAGAAAACCCGCTAGGGCAATACCAGCAAGCAATACGATTAATCTAACAACAAATGAACCAAATTTTTTCATGATATTTTCCCTCTAACATGTTCCCATTGTACCAAAAAAGCGCTTGGAATTTCTCCAAACGCTTCTTTATTAGGTATTTTATTAATTAGTCTAAACCACACTTCTTGAAGATTTCGTCCACATGACGCAAGTGATAGTGATAATCAAAGGCATCATCAACGTCTTCTTTAGAAAGGTAGTTCATAATTTCGCTATTTTCTACTAGAGGTTTAAATTGTTTTTGCTCGTTCCATGACTTAGCAGTCAACTTTTGAACCATATCATAGGCCTTTTCACGAGAAAGTCTTGCTTCGTCAATCAACTTAAGAAGCACACGTTGTGAGTAAATCAAACCGTAGGTACGATCCATGTTCTTGAGCATAGTTTCTGGGAAGACATCCAAGTTGCTCAAAATACGGTTGAAGCGGTGCAACATGTAGTCGATACCGATTGTGGTATCAGGCAAAATTACACGTTCAGCACTTGAGTGAGAAATATCACGTTCGTGCCAAAGGGCAACGTCTTCGTAAGCTGTAACGACATGACCACGCATTACCCGGGCCATACCACAAAGGTTTTCTGAGCCAATAGGGTTACGCTTGTGAGGCATTGCGGAAGAACCCTTTTGACCTGCACGGAAGTGTTCTTCAACTTCATGAATTTCACTTCTTTGAAGTCCACGAATTTCAGTAGCCCAGTTTTCAATACTGGTTGCAATCAAAGCAAGCATTGCGATGTATTCTGCGTGCAAATCACGTGGCAATACTTGGCTAGTAATTGGTTGTTGCGTTAAACCAAGTTGCTTCATAACGCTTGTTTCAATCTCAGGTGGAACGTTAGCAAAAGTACCAACAGCACCTGAAATCTTGCCTGATTCTACCCCTTTGGCCGCGTGTTCGAAACGTTCAATATCACGGTTAATCTCGGCATACCAACGAGCAAGCTTCAAACCAAAAGTAGTAGGTTCAGCTTGCACACCGTGGGTACGACCCATTTCAACAGTGTACTTGTACTTTCTAGCCTTTTCCGCAATGGTTTCCTTTAATTCATGCAAATCTTTTCTAATGATTTCATCGGCTTGCTTAAGCAAAAGTCCTTGTGCAGTATCTACTACATCAGTAGAAGTAAGGCCGAAGTGAACCCACTTCTTTTCAGGACCAAGGCTTTCAGAAACCGTACGGGTGAAGGCTACAACGTCGTGATGAGTAACTTGTTCAAGTTCTGCCACACGTTCTGCAGTAAATTTAGCATTCTCAGCAATCTTTTCTGCATCTTCTTTTGGCACTTCGCCTTGTTCAGCCCAAGCTCTAGTAGCAGCAATTTCTACTTCAAGCCAAGCTGCGTATTTATTTTCATCAGTCCAAATTTTGCCCATTTCGGGACGAGTATAACGATCAATCATAAGTCTTTACATTTCCCATGGATTCTTTAAAACGATAGTTTGTTCACGGTCAGGACCAACTGAAACAGTAACAAGTGGTACACCAACCAATTCTGAAACGCGGTTCAAGAACTTCTTAGCATTTTCTGGAAGTGCATCCCAAGTCTTAACTTGAGTAATATCTTCATCCCATGCTGGAAGTTCTTCATAAACAGGTTTACAACGGTAAAGTTCCTTCAAACTTGCTGGGTAGTAGTCAATCTTCTTACCATCAAGTTCGTAAGCAGTAGCAATCTTAATCTTGTCAAAGCCTGAGAAGATATCAAGCAAGTTCAAGCTTAAGCCGTTAATGCCTGACACACGCTTAGCGTGACGAAGGGCAACGGAGTCGAACCAACCAACACGACGTGGACGACCGGTAACAGTACCGTATTCATGAGCAGTGTCACGAATTCTGTCACCAACTTCATCAAAAAGTTCAGTTGGGAATGGACCTTCACCAACACGAGTGGTGTAAGCCTTGCAGACACCGATTACAGTGTTCAAACGGTTAGCACCCATACCAATACCTGAGCAGATACCGCCTGAGATAGTGTTTGATGAAGTTACGTATGGGTAAGTACCTTCGTCAATATCAAGCATAGTACCTTGTGCACCTTCAAAGAGGACCTTTTCGCCGTTATCAAGTGCATCGTTAACCAAAACTGAAGTATCAGTAACGTACTTCTTCATCTTTTGGCCGTATTCATAGTACTTGTCAAAAATGTCTTCAAACTTAAGAGCTGGCTTACCATAAACCTTAGTAAATAATTCATTCTTAAGCTTTAGGTTAAGGCGTAATTTTTCTTCAAAAGTATCTTTTTCAAGTAAATCACAAACGCGAATACCGATTCTTGAAGCCTTGTCCATGTAAGTTGGTCCAATACCATTCTTAGTAGTACCAATCTTGTTAGCACCCTTAGCTTCTTCTTGGTATTCATCTTGCTTAATGTCGTAAGGCATGATGATGTTAGCACGGTTAGAAATTCTTAACTTGCTGGTGTCGATTCCGTTCTTTTCCAAGTTATCAAGTTCACCAAACATAACTTCTGGGTTAATAACTACACCGTTACCAATTACTGCACCCTTAGATGCCGCAAAAATACCGGAAGGAATCAAACGCATCTTGAACTCTTTGCCATCAATATCAATTGTGTGGCCTGCGTTGTTACCACCATTTGAGCGAACTGCCATTGCGGCTTCTTTACTCAAAAAGTCAGTAATCTTTCCTTTCCCTTCATCGCCCCATTGACTACCTACGACTGCAACTGCTGTCATTTGAAATTCACCTCATAAAAAATTTCTATAAATATTACGTAAGCTAGTCTAGCAATTTGTAAATTATTAGTCAATGTAAAATCCGAATTATTTTATTTTTATTTTCTTTAATAGTTCGATTTATATATTGACAAATTAAATTTTATCCCATATAGTAGTTTTCGTTTGGTAAAGCACTACATAAGGAGCAAATCAAATTGAGTAATTATTTTAGTATGGAAGCCTTTGATTATGATGATATCCAACTTATTCCTAATAAAGGAATCATCAAAAGCCGTCGTGACGCGGATACTAGCGTAAGGTTCGGAAGCCGAACATTTAAAATACCGGTTGTACCAGCTAATATGGAAAGCGTCATTAATGATGACTTGGCCGTTTGGTTAGCAGAAAACGGTTATTACTATGTAATGCACCGTTTTGAACCAGAGAAGAGAATTCCTTTTATCAAGATGATGCACGAAAAGGGCCTCTTTGCTTCTATTTCAGTCGGTATTAAAGATAGTGAATATGATTTTATCGACGAATTGGTTAAGCAAAACCTTAAGCCTGAATACATCACAATCGATGTAGCCCATGGTCATTCAGTTTATGTAATTAAGATGATCAAGTACATTAAGGAAAAATTGCCTGATTCATTTTTGACTGCTGGTAACATTGCTACACCAGAAGCCGTACGTGAACTTGAAAATGCCGGCGCTGATGCCACTAAAGTTGGTGTTGGTCCTGGTCGTGCCTGCATCACCAAACTCAAGACAGGCTTTGGTACAGGTGGATGGCAACTGGCCGCACTTCGTATGTGTAGTAAGGTGGCTTCAAAACCATTAATCGCAGACGGTGGTATTCGTCATAACGGTGATATTGCGAAGTCCGTTCGCTTTGGAGCAACTATGGTGATGATCGGTTCACTTTTTGCTGGTCACGAGGAATCTCCCGGCAATGTTATCAAAATTAATGGCAAAACTTATAAGCAATATTGGGGCTCAGCCTCTGCAGTACAAAAAGGTGCCTACAAGAATGTAGAGGGTAAACAAATGCTTGTGCCCTATCGCGGATCAATTAAAGATACTTTGCGTGAAATGAAAGAAGATCTACAATCATCAATTTCATATGCGGGCGGACGCGATTTGAACTCCATCAAACTCGTTGATTACGTCATCGTCAAAGACAATATCTTCGATGGGGATAGATAATTAGACATTTTTAGTACAAAATATTTGCATTTTGATTATTTTTTGTTAATTATTTTGTAATAAGATAGTTTTATTATCATTTTTTCGATAGAATAGTATAAGTCTAGTTACTGGAGGGTAGACAGTAACTAGGCTTTTTTTCTTGCAAAAAAATATTGGACATCGTTTATATTTATGTTATACTAATTGAGTTGATAGACGCGCCCTTAGCGCAACTGGATAGAGTGTCTGACTACGAATCAGAAGGTTGAAGGTTCAAATCCTTCAGGGCGCACTTAAAAACGGGAAATGGCTCAGTTTGGTAGAGCACCTGGTTTGGGACCAGGGGGTCGCAGGTTCGAATCCTGTTTTCCCGATAATATCTACTTTTTGAGATGAATCTTTGATTCATCTCTTTTTTTGTACAAAAAAGAAGTATTTCCTAAGAAATACTTCTTCACTAAATACTATTTGCATTCGCTTTTCTGAAAATGACCCGCATATCAGCACCAATATAATCAAGCAATGGCAAATCATAGTCTTTTACTTGTGCCAGCACATTAACCTTTTCATTTCGCGGCAAATCACACTTAGTTACTTCAATTTCACCCTTATATCGCTGATATAAATCATTATCAACTGTTACGCTGCCTTTAGGCCGAGCATAAATATTGTCTTGTGGCTCTGTCGACAATAATTGCTTTTCTCTACTTTCCTTTAGCCGTACTACATCTCTTGCCACATCAGGACGATTATGCCAGTCATTTTCAAATAATTCTGGAATTTCAGTATCCAAATGCAATGTAATAGCTTTTTCTTTTTGGTAATTGGTAATCGATTCAATTGTATCCTTGGTCAATTGCGGATCACCTACAAAAATATCATCACAATCTAGTTTTTGTAATTCTAAAATTGCTGCAAGTGGATTTTCATTTCTTTGTTTTTCAAGTGTAGGCAAGCCCGCAAAGATCGGTCCACGCAACTTACCATTTCCCGAAATAAAGGCTGCCGTTTTCAAATTATATTTATGGAGCCATTTATTCTTTTCTTGCATCCAATGTGCATCAAGTCCCGTTTCAGGACGCGGATAAAAATTATGCCCCGCTGTCAAATTATCAAAGTTAGCATTGCTATATTTCAAATTATCAATATCATCTTGCGTAATCGTGCTGGCATTCAGAACGATGGGCATTTCCTTAGATAATTTGGCAATGGCTTCCATACTAAAGCCATCATCCATCCGCAAGCCTGTTAAATTTAAGCTTTTAATTTGATCTATGCCATTAATATTTAGCTTATGCAAAACTTCTTCTGATACATCTGCCACAATTTTTAAGTCTAATTTTTGGCACCAATTAACTAAATTAGCTAGCCGCTTTAATACAATATCATTTTCTGTATCAGGAACTTCCAGTTGGGTGAATACGCACATAAAACCACTATTGCGCATCATCAATAAATAATTATAATTCTCGGCTGTTAAATCATGTCCGAGATAAACAGAAAAACCTAACATTTTAATCCTCTAAAGTAATATTATTTTCTTTTATGTCTATAAGTAAACCGCTTTCTAAATTATCATATCACATTTTTGGCTTGCTTTTTTTAGGGAAATACTGTTAAATATATATCAAATAAATTAAAAAGCTATGATAAAGACGAGTAAATAATCTATTTCTCTCCAGTGAATTAGTGTTAGTGCGAAACTAATAGACCCTGGATTATTGAAAAACACTTTTAGCAGCTCACCGAAATAACAATTCTTAAAGTAGGTTGAGACGTCTCCGGCACGTTACCACACCGGTGGAGCATGATGGTGCTTCATTAAGAGGTCTATATAATTAGACAATGTGGGTGGTACCGCGGAAAAAAGCCTTTCGTCCCTAGATTACAGGGAGCGAAGGGCTTTTTCTTTACTCTCAAATATTTTCGAGAAAGAGGATTTATTATGACACTTATTTTACCTAAAGATTACCGTCCAACATTGACAGTTCGTGATACTGAAGCAGCAATTGTTTTCATCCGTGAAACTTTCCAAGATAAGCTCGCTTCTATTCTCGGCGTACAAAGAATGTCTGCCCCAATGTTTGTTGAACAAAAGACTGGTTTAAACGACAACTTAAACGGGGTTGAACGTCCTGTTGCTTTTGATATGAAGGCAATGCCTAAGGACGACACCATTGAAGTAGTCCACTCTCTTGCTAAGTGGAAGCGACTCGCCCTTAAGAAGTATGGTTTTGGGATGCACGAAGGTCTTTACACTAACATGAACGCCATTCGCCGCGATGAAGATTTAGACAACTTCCACTCCATTTACGTTGACCAATGGGACTGGGAAAAAGTTATCCGCAAGGAAGAACGTAACACCGATACTTTGGAAATCACTGTTAACAAAATTTTTAGAGCTATTAAGGAAACTGAAAAATTAGTATCTGCGCGCTACCCTGGTTCTACTTATCGCTTGGCTGATCACGTTTCATTCATTACTACCCAAGAGCTTGAAGACCGCTGGCCTGAGCTTTCACCAGATGAACGTGAAAACATGATTGCCAAGGAAGAAAAGGCCGTCTTTATCATGAAGATTGGTGACAAGTTGAAGCGTAGCGGTAAGCCTCATGATGGTCGTGCACCTGACTACGATGACTGGCAATTAAACGGTGATTTGATTTTCTGGTATGAACCTCTTCAAAGTAAGATTGAAATTTCATCAATGGGTATCCGCGTCAGCGAAGAAAGCTTGAAGGAACAACTGAAGAAGGCACATTGTGAAGAACGTGCTAAGTTGCCATTCCACCAAATGCTTTTGCAAGGCACATTGCCATACTCAATCGGTGGTGGTATCGGTCAATCACGTCTATGCATGCTTTTACTTGGTAAGGCTCATATCGGTGAAGTTCAAGCAAGTATTTGGCCAGAAGACATGGTTAAAAAGTGTGAAGAAGATCATATTGAATTATTGTAAAATTTTTCTACTACACAAAAGGGATGCAATTATCTTGCATCCCTTTTACATTACTATTTACTATTAATTCTTCCGTTCACTTCTTGAAATCCATGCCATGATTAAAGGCAAAATCACGAAACCGAAGATCATCATCGCAATGGCATACCAGTTAACGCCAACGATTTGACCAGCGCTATTAGCAACACCGAACTGTGCCTTCCAGTTATATTCGATCAGCAAGAAGATCACAATCACAATTGATAAAATTGGTACAACTACATCAGTTAAAACATTCTTATCAGCGTTAAGAACACCTTCCTTAGCCTTGCCGCGATAGAACTGAATAACGGCAATTGGTACAACGATGAAGCCTAAGAATCTAACCATCGCACTCAATGTAATCAAGTTAACCATGTTATATTCAAACGCCATTGGAATTAAAACAGCTAATGCGACTGAGATAAAGAATGTTCTAATTGGAAAATTATTCTTAGTTCTCTTAGTCAAAGCCTTAGACATTTGGCCTTCACGTGCCATTGCTTCCAAAATACGCGGTGCGTTAAAACTAGACGCAACGTTGATCCCAAACATAGAAACCAGCGCACCAACTAAGATGACATCCCGTAAAATCTCATTATTAAAGATCGCAGCTACAGCTACTACTTGCTTAGTAGTCATCAAAGCCTTAGGATTCATCACCATCGCTACCGCTACAACGCCGATATAAACTACTGCGATAATAAAGATTGCAAGTGGAATCGCACGTGGCAAATTCTTTTCCGGATTCTTCATATCTTCTGAACCAGAGGCAACTGATTCAAATCCAGTAAATGCATAAAACGCTGAAACGATGGCCATAACGAAGGTGGTAGTAGTCAAAGTAGGTACAATCTTTTGACCGTTTTGCGTAATTTGATCAACCTCAGACAAGTGACTTGATGCACCGGTCGTAATCAACAACACAACACCCGCTACAATAATTAAAATCAAAGCGGCCAACTTACCAATAGTGGCAAGGTTCATCACCCACTTTAAAACGCGTTGACCAAAGAGATTGATGATCGTAATGATCGCCATCAAAACTAAGAAACCAACCGTTACACTGAGTGCCTTATTAGGATCGCCGCCAAAAATAGAAATAGTCGACTTAATAACCCCAACAGCCATTACACCCCAAGCAACACTAGCTGAAAAGTAACGCAATACACCCATATAAAAACCAATCTTATCGCCAAAAGCTGCCTTTGAATAAGCATAAGCGGCCCCTGACTTAGTAACGTACTTTGATGCAGCCGCAAATGAAATGGCTAAAATTGCCGCAAAAATCGCAGCAATAAAGTAAACAACTAAAGCTTTTGAGCCTGCTTGTTGTACCACACTACCAGGTGTCAAAAAGATACCTGAACCAATGATGGCATTAATAGCTAGCAGGACTATCGACCAAAAGCCTAGCTTATCTCCCGTTTTCTCGTTCAATATTTTTCTCCCCTATTTTGCATTATCAATTACGAATTTGAATAAGTTATTCATAAATGCAACATCTGGATTACGATGTAACATTTCGGGGTGCCATTGAACTGCAATGACGTTACCCGCTTTATTTTCCAAACCTTCAACCACACCATCTGGAGCCTTTGCAGAAGCAATCAAATCTGGTGCAACGTCCTTAATTAATTGGTGGTGGAATGAATTAACTTTAAACTCTGTCTTCCCTAAAATTTGAGCTAGCTTGCTGTCAGCCTTAGCCTTCATCCCATGAGTTGGCAAATCTGGTGTATGACCTTGCATATGCTTTAAAGTCAATTCCTTACGGTAAGACAAATCTTGATATAATGTTCCGCCATGGGCAACATTAATAATTTGAGCGCCACGACAAATACCAAGCACCGGAATTCCATTTTCTTCTGCTAACTTGAGCAGACGCATATCAAAATGATCACGTGCAGGCCAAGTAGCACCTATTTTTTGCAGAGGTTCTTCCCCATATTGATGTGGATCAACATCATGACCACCTGAAAGAATCAAACCCTGCACATTATCGAGCTGTGCTTTAACTACTTCATCATTTTCAGTAAATGGAATAATGTAAGGCACACCACCATTTTGAACTACAGAATCTACGTAATCCTCATTTACATAGCTGCGGTGATAACCGGGGAAAATCCCTCCATCATCAATAATTACTGAACCTGAAATACCAATAATTGGTCTTGTCATTTATGCTCCTCCTCACTTACTTTTAGTATGTAATATTATATAAAAAATCTATTACATATACAAGTAGTGGATTTTATTATTTTTTAATTTTTATTCTAAGCCTTGTTCAAAACGATATTGTTGTAAAACATATTCTTTAAAATAAGGCAGAGTAAATGCGACCTCACCATAATTAGTTGACTTAATGATCTGATCATCCAGCAATCGTCTGCGGTAATTAGCCACAAAATTGCTTGGACGTCCTAATTTTTCTCGAATTTCTTTGATCAAGACGCGATTGTTTTTGCTTTGAGCCATTGCTAAGACAAATTTTTTATCTTGTTTGGATAGACTACTAAAAATTTTAGTATAAGCATTTTGATCTAGTTCAATTAAATATTCAATTTTAACCTGATCAAGTAATGCTTGATTAATTATCTTACTCTCCTTAGCTGCATTCCAAACTAAATATCCTAGCAATTGAAATGCATATGAATAGCCCATAGTCATCACAGCCATCTTATTCAAAGTATCTGCATTAACTTTATATCCAGACTGATTAAACACTTTACTATAGCTCAATTCGATTTGTGATAGATTTAATGATGACAACGGTATTCTTTTTCCGCGTAATAAGAACGTCATTACGTCTTCATTTTGTAATTCAGAGATATTCTCTGGCAAGCCTGTCATCATCAGTGCAACTAGATAATCTTCCCTGTTTAAAATCTGATAATATGCCGCAAAGTTCTTTAATTCAGAATTCGATTTAACTTCATCTAAGGTGATTAAAACCTTAATCCCCTTTTTTCTCAACTTAGCAAACATATTTGTTAAGATTCCTTGATAAGTGGAAAGTGTAGGTTTGCTTATATCTGCACTCAATTGCAATCCAAATGCAGAGAAACTAAGACCACGAATCGATTCAAATGTTTTTTGCAAATCTGAGTTAGCTTTCATATAAAGATTATCTACTAAGGTAGCCATCAAGTTTGATCCCATTGCCAAATCAACAACCAGCCAATTTGGCTCTTGTTCTACCTTTCTGCCAACTTCAGTTAAAAAAGTGGTTTTTCCCACTCCACGCATCCCGTAAACAATAGAAACTTTATAGGGACTATTAGGATTATCAAGCTCTTCTACCACTTCATCTATTAGTTGACCACGATTTAAAAAAATTGTTGGTATTCTACCAAAACTAGGATTAAATGGATTATTCATTTGCTCACCTACCTACTACAATACGCTTACTTTATTCTATCATTTTTTGTGTATCTTTATGTATCTTTGTGTATCTTAAATTGCTTTTATGTATCTTTGTGTATCTTAAATTGCTTTTATGTATCTTTGTGTATCTTAAAATATAAAAAAAGCAGTGAAACGATGTGCTTTACTGCTTCAATTTTAATTTTTCTTACCATACTTTATCACGTATGCTAGTGCAGCTACGATTAATACTACTGCACCAACTGCTACTGAAATACGAGTCTCAGGATTAATAAACATGAAAACTACGATCAGTACCAACATGAATAAAGCAAAATAATTTGAATATGGATAAAGTGGTAACTTAAAGGGATGCTTCTTCATTAGCTCCTTATTTTTTCGTCTAAAGCGTAATTCCGCTAACAAAATTACAAACCAAGCTACCATTCCCGGTAAAACTGATGAACTATAAACTACTACGAAGACATTTTCTAATGACTTACTAAAGAATTGCAACAAAACATTCATCATAAAGCCAATGAAAATACCTGAAGTAATACCAATAATTGCATGACTAGGAACAATATGCTTTGAGACATAACCAAAGGTCTTAGGCGCATATTCTTCATGTGCCATCTTATAAAGCATTCTACTTGAAGAATAAATACCTGAGTTAGCCCCAGACAAAGCAGCTGTTAAAACTACAAAGTTAATAACAGAAGCCGCAGCGGTAATCCCAACTTTAGCAAAAGTAGTTACAAATGGAGAACCAATATTACCCAATTCATCCCATGGATAAATCGTTACAATTACGAAGATCGCACCCACGTAGAAGATTAAGATTCGCCATAAAACCGACTTAACACTCTTAACAATTGCTTCCTGTGGGTTAGCAACCTCACCAGCTGAAATACCAATCAATTCGATTCCTTGATATGACCCCACAATGATTGCCATTGAGAACAAGAATCCTTTTATTCCGCCAGTGAAGAAGCCGCCATGACTCCATAAATTAGAAAATCCTACCGGGTGACCGCCATTACCAAAGCCAAATAAAATGACCATGAAGCCAAGAATAATCATTAAAATAATGGTTACAACCTTAATCATTGCGAACCAAAATTCTAGGGTGGCATAAGCCTTGGCACTAACCAGATTGGCTAACAATAAAAAGGCAATGATGATTAAACCAGCTACCCAATCAGAAGTACCTTTCCACCAAAAGCGCAAGTATTCAGTCGTGGCAACCACTTCAGAAATACCTACAACCACATACTGGAAGACATTAGCCCATTCAGCTAAATATCCCGCGATCGGATGAACATGTTCGGCAGCGTAATCCGCAAACGATCCAGTACCCGGATCCACGTAGAGCATTTCGCCCAATGCTCGCATAACAATATATAAAATTAGTCCTACAAACATATAGGCTAATAAAACTGAGGGCCCTGTCCATTTAATAGTTGAAGCGGAACCCATAAAAAGTCCAACCCCAATTGCTCCCCCAAGCGAAATCATTTCCATTTGACCAGCCGTCATTGACCGCTTTAATTCAGGTGCTTTTTTCGCCATATTCAACTCCCCTTTTTAGCATCTGCAAATATTACCTAGGAAATATTTATTATTTATTCTTTGAGATAAAGCTATAGCTAATTGCTAAGATCAATACAACCAAAATTGAAATGATCAAAGCTAATTGTGTCGTAGGAATAAAGAACAACAAAACTAAAATGGCAAAGTAAAATACAATTGTTAACCAGCTAGTTAAAGGATAACCTGGCATTCTAAATTTGCCCAAGTTGTCTTTATTCTTTTTACGATAAACAATGTGTGCAAACATAATCATAATCCAAACGATTACAAAACAGATTGTTGACACTGTTGAAACCACATCAAAAATTTGAGCTGGTATGATGTAATTCAAGATTACTACAACAAACAAAATAAGTGATGATGTAGTTAAAGCATTCATCGGAATAGCTTTTTTATTAAGTTTGCCTAATCTTTCTGGTGCGTGGCCGTTGCGTGCTAATGAATACATTGAACGGCTAGTAGAAAAGATCGCACTATTAGTCGCAGACATTGCGGCTGTTAAAACAACAAAGTTAAGTACACCAGCTGCAGCCGTTACACCGATACCGCTAAATACTTGAACGAATGGACTAGACGCTGTTGTAATTTCATTCCATGGGTAAACTGACATGATGGCGATCATTGAGCCCACATAGAAAAGTCCAATTCTAACTGGCAAAGTATTGATTGCCTTGGGAATATCTTCTTGCGGATTTGCCGTTTCACTAACAGTTTGTCCAACAATTTCTACCCCAACGAAGGCAAACACTACCATCTGAAATGAAAGTAAAAAGCCCCATGGTCCAGTAGGGAAAAAGCCCCCATGATTTACCAAGTTGACTAATGATACTGTTCCACCTTTAACATGTGTCTGCAACACTATCATTATGACACCTGTGACAATTAAAGCAATAATAGCAATTACCTTAATCATAGAGAACCAACTTTCAAGTTCTCCAAATAACCCTACATTTACCATGTTAATTAACATTAATAAGACAACGATTACCAATGGTCCAACCCATTGTGGTAACCATGGGAACCAATAACGCAAATAAATTCCCGTAGCTGTTAAGTCCGCCATTGCTAAGGTAAGCCAACAAGCCCAATAAACCCATCCTGCAACAAATTCAGCTCGCTTACCTAAATATTTTTTAATTGATTCCAAAAATGAGTGGCTTTCAGGGTCAGCTAAAATCAATTCTCCTAAAGCTCTCATCATAAAAAACGTAATAATACCTACAATTAAATAGGACAAAATAATTGAAGGGCCGGCGCTACGAATGGCTGAACCGGAACCCAAGAAAAGACCTGTACCGATTGCACCACCTATTGCAATCATTGTTACGTGACGACTTTTCAATCCCCGCTTTAATTTCGGTTTTTCATTCACAGTTATCCCTACCTTCCTTATGAATAAAGAAATAGAGCGTCTATTTCTATACAATGAAACAGACGCTCCATTAAAATTATCTTTGTTTTGAATTATAAAGCCTACTTATTTTTTGTGCAATTGTTTTTTGCTTTTAATGCGATTATTAAGATAAGCAGTAAAGATTACAATCGCCAACATAATGATCACAAAAATTATTACAGATACTGTAGGCATCCCGAACAAAGGTAAACATGCAATTATTTCAATTACAAATAAAGTGGTAGTAATCCAAGTCACTTTACCACGATAAAAATTCAACCAATTAATAATGGCATAGATGATATCTAAAATAGCCAACAACATGATGCCGTAAACAAATAGATATTGACCCCACTGCGGCAATGACCAAATCATGGCACCGGAAACTTCCAGCATGATAATAAGCATGAATGCTACAATCCCTACTTCAAAGCTAAGGATGATTTTCATGAAAACAAATAATAAATCCCAGTTATCATGATGGGTATTCAAATTAAAGTAAATTAACCCTAATACGCCTGGTGACACTAATAGAACCATCATCCACGAAAAAAGAATTCCACTTCCTTGAAATACTCCTAATGGTATCCCAGCAATAGATTGGGCGATAGTCAATACCAGCGTAATCACCAAAGAGGCAATCATCACAATTTGAATCCATGATTTCCTATCTTCAAACCAAAAACTGATCGCCGCAACGAAATATAAAACGCCATAAATTGAGGACAATACCACAGAACGTCCTGGCATTTGTAAAACAAAAGCCATGATTCCCCCAGCTAATGCTAACAGCGTTAAAACGACTTTAACAATTAAATCGAATGTTCTTCTACTCATATTCCTATCCCTTACTCGAATCGTATTACTTTTCATTATACAAAAAGATAGAAATTAAACAAAAAGATAGAAATTAAACAAAAAAGGATATTTCCTCGGAAATATCCTCATTGTTAATAAACTTTAAATTGATTCAATGGCCAATATCTCAACTTCACTACGCCCACAATATTTTTGCGTTTAATCGTACCAATGTAACGACTATCTTTTGACACGCTGCGGTGGTCACCCATTACAAAGTAAGTACCCTTAGGGATTCGATTTGTTTTATTAATATAATTCAATTGGGACTTAGTGTAGAACTGTTGATATTGACGTGATCTAGCAAGAGATTTCATAGTGAAGTTTTGGGTAGCTGAGTAAAAAGTATCAGTACCATTATCAATCATATCTTTTCCCTTAGTTAACCAAGGTTGAGCAAGCTTTTTGCCATTAATATAGATCTGATTATCCTTGCTGACAATCTTTTCGCCAGGCAAACCGATCACACGCTTAATGTACAAAGCCCCCGGTTCATCCGGAGCCTTCACGATTACTACTTCCCCACGCTTAATTTGTGCATGACGAACGGAGATTAAACGATCACCGTTTTGAAAAGTAGGCTGCATTGATGGACCTGAAACTGTATCATTACTCAATACGAAGCGAAAGAGTAAGAAAAAAACTCCCATCAAGACTGCCCAAATAATTAAAATATCAAGGAAGAACTTCCCCCATGATTCATTATTTTCTTTTTTATTTGCTTTATCCGCCATTAATAAACCTCATTCATAATAATGCTTTTTAAACATTTTATATTATACATCATGCACAAAAAAAGGATATTCCCTCGGGAATATCCTTTTAATTTAACTAACTAATCTTAGTCTTCCTTTTTGTCTTCAGCCTTAGCTTCGTCTTCCTTAACCTTTTCTTCTACCTTTGGAGAAATGTCGAAGATTGCTTTGCCGTTCAAGTACAAGTGCTTGTCGTCAGCAGTAAATTCAACCTTCTTAGTGTCAGGTTCTCTTAAGATCAACTTAGCAGCTGGAGTTTCAAGGTTTTGTTCAACAACTCTTCTAAGTGGACGAGCACCGAACTTCTTGTCGTAACCCTTTTCTGCCAAGAATGCCTTAGCTTTGTCTGAAACTTCAACAGTTACACCCTTCTTAGCAAGTACGTGGGACATCTTCTTCAAGTAAATGTTGATGATCTTGCCCATGTCTTGTTCAGTAAGTGAGTTAAATGGTACGATTGCGTCCAAACGGTTCAAGAATTCAGGTCTGAAGTAGTTTTCAAGAGCTGAGATTAACTTGTCTTGGTCAACCTTGCCGTCTTCAAGAAGCTTGTCTGAGAAGCCTGCGTTTGAAGTCATAATCAAGATAGTGTCTTTGAATGAAACGGTTCTGCCTTGTGCGTCAGTCAAACGACCGTCATCCATAATTTGGAGAAGTGCGTTGAAGACTTGTGGGTTAGCCTTTTCAATTTCGTCAAACAAAATCAATGAGTATGGTTGGTGACGAACTTTTTCAGTTAATTGACCACCTTCACCGTAGCCAACGTAACCAGGAGCTGAACCGATTAACTTGTTAACAGCCATCTCGTCTTGGTATTCACTCATGTCCAAACGGATTAAGTGGTCTTTGTTACCAAATAATTGGATAGCTAATTGCTTAGCAAGTTCAGTCTTACCAACACCAGTAGGACCAGTAAGTAAGAATGAACCAGTAGGACGATCGCTGTCTTTAAAGATTTGCTTACGAGCAATAGCGTCAGTAATTACATCAATTGCTCTGTCTTGGTCAATAACGTTTTGCTTTAACTTCTTAGCAAGGTCTAAGTTCTTTTGAGCTTCGTCAGCGTGGAGTTCGCTCATAGGAATCTTAGTCTTTTGCTCAATAATTTCGTAGATGTCTTTCTCAGTTACTTCTGGAGTATTCTTAGTGTCTACGTTCTTAAGTTGCTTTTCAAGGTCAGCAATCTTGTTCTTAATTTCTGAAGCCTTGTCGTAGTCTTCAGCCTTAGCAGCTTCTGACTTCTTAGCTTCAAGAGCATTGATTTGATTCTTCAAGCTCTTTTCATCAGTTGGTTGTACCAAAAGTGCCTTCTTAGCACCAGCTTCATCCATCAAGTCAATGGCCTTGTCTGGTAAGTAACGACCTTGAATGTATCTTTCTGATAATTCAACAGCTAGTTTAAGACTGTCATCACTGTATTTTACGTGGTGGTAATCTTCGTACTTCTTCTTTAAGCCTTCCAAAATCTTGATAGCTACATCTGTAGTTGGTTCAGGAACTTGAACAGCTTGGAATCTACGTGATAAAGCTGGGTCCTTTTCAATTCTTTGGAATTCGCTTGTAGTAGTAGCACCGATTAACTTCAAGTCACCATTAGCAAGAGCTGGCTTCAAGATGTTAGCAGCGTCACCATTATTGTTTTCTGAATCAGTTGAACCAGCACCAACAATGTTGTGCAATTCATCGATGAATAAAACAATGTTAGGATCGCTCTTAGCCTTGTCGATAACCTTCTTTAATCTTTCTTCAAAGCTACCACGAAGACTTGAACCAGCAACCATGTCATTGATGTTTACTGAAATAATGTGCATGTTAGCCATCTTAGCTGGCACATTGCCTGAAGCAATTCTTTCAGCTAAACCTTCTACAATAGAAGTCTTACCAACACCAGCAGGTCCGATTAATACAGGATTGTTCTTCTTACGTCTTGATAAAATTTCGATTACATTATCAATTTGTTCGTCACGACCAATAACTGGGTCAAAATTATTCTTCTTTGCTTCTTCAACTAAATCTACACCAATTGGTTTTTCATTTGGTTGTTGTGGGTTTTGTTGAATGGTTTGAGGAGCTGAATTCATATTACTTGAGTAATTAATAGGAATTGAACCTGAATTACCGTTGCCACTTCTTCTGCCAAAGTCGTCATTAAAGAATGAGCTGTTCAATTCGTTAAATAAGTTGTCAAAATCATTGTCAAAGTATGCCATATCTGCAAACACTCCCATCATAAACTTGATTTTTAGCACTCAAAGCTTTTAAGTGCTAATTCATTACATTTATAAGTATAACAGGTTATCCACAGATTGCAAGCATAAGTTTAAAAGTTTTCCACATTTTTCTTTTAATTTGTGATGTTAATCTAAAAAAGTAATAAAATCGTTGATATATAAGCGTTTATATTGCTTCACAATATATAAAGATTTTATTAAGAAGGATGAAATTATACGCTTAAAGGATTATTAGGTGTAAAAGTTTTCCACAGGATGAATATTAATCCTGCTCATTTTGTCCATTTTTATCGTTATCTGACTTTTTTCCTTGTCGCGGTATTACTTGATTATTCTTATTCTTAATTGGTTCTAATAAATATTGTTGAATAACCTGGACTACTTGTTGATTTTGAGGCAAATCAGAGTGATCAGCCTTATCACCAGTGATTGTCATCGCAGTATAACTCTTTACTTGCTTTTGAAAAATATACTTTCCTGCTGCAACACTAGCTTCTGGGACGATCCCATCTGACTCATAATTTTTGCCTCCAGATACAGAATACACCACTAAGCTCTTAGGGAGTCTATTTTTGCACTTAATAAAATCTTCCAGCATTTGCGTTTTATGGTTGATATTCTTTTCGCTAAAATTATACGGCGTCCCTACTGTCATTAAACGCTTCATGGTAATTTCATCCGAATAAGTTGAATAATAGTGTTCTAGCCAGTATGTCCAAATTAAACCACCATTAGAATGGCCAAAGGCCTTAAAATTATTAAATTTATAGTCCTGTGAAATAGCTTCAAAGGCTTCATCTAACCATCCTGCTTGTTTTTTGATATTGCTATAACCATCTTTATTGTTTTTAAAGCCAATAATAATAAACGGCTCATTATCATTTTTATTAATTGAGCCCGAATACGACAGATTACCATTAGTTGAAACGTTGATTTTCAACACGCTATGTTTAGTTGGAGTGTTTTGATTTAATAATTTAACCAACTCATTAAAACGTTCAGTAGTCGCACTGGATCCAGGCACCATGATTACCGGTGACAAGGCAGATTTCATTCTTTGTGCACGAGCTTGGTTATCTTTTTCCATCCATTTATAACCAGGAATAGCGAAAACCATAACTACTAATAAAACAAGGGCAATCCATTTTAAATTAGGATTTTTAAGCAGTTTGTTGGCCTTTTTCATATTCATAAGCTTTAAGTTTCCTTTCTATCCTTTGTCCCAATAACGAAATAGGTATTAACATCAAAATATCTAAAATAAATAAACAAATAGAAAAGACTAAATTACTCCAGTTGCCGTTAGAACCGAAAAACGAAATAAGAATTCCTGGGGTCCCTTTTAATACTGGATAAATACATGGTGTAATAATATGAAGAAAAATTGCTAATGAAGCAATCATGATGTTAATTACAGGGATCAATACCATAGGTAAAAAGAGCACGGGGTTTAAAATAATTGGCATCCCTATCATGAACCCCCACGTAGAGTTAAATGCTGCAGGTAATAAATTAGCCTTGGCAATATTCTCTGTCTCTTTATTTTGATGTGACAATAAAATGATTACTATTAATGCTAAAACAACGCTAGCACCGCCCATTGCACCGTAAGGATAAACAAGCGAACTACCTAAAAACTTATAAGGAACATTCCATGAACCGCCATGTTTTAATGCATAATTGAGGTTAACAGTAGCTGTCCCGCTTGTAAGTGCTGCAGCCGTAGATAAAGAAGTTAAAGGATAGCCAATCCCAATCCAACTAAGCAGCATAACGACAAACGCCAATGCAATAATTTCAAATATATTGTTGGAATTTTGGATTTGAATAACCAATTCTTTAAAAGTACTGGAGCTCAATATCTTGATTTGCAATTCATAAATAATAATCCCCAAAATCATCCCCGCAATAATAGATACAGATGCAGGCAAAAGCGCATTCCAGGCCCGAGTTCTAACTCGGTGAACATGTTCAAATTCTAAAGGCTGGTGATTTTTACCTAACCAATGGAAAATTTCACCAACTGCATATCCCACTAGTAACGCAAGTAACAAAGCATTAATTTGCAATACACTAGATGAAAACATTGACTTATTACTAAGCTTATTTCCCACATTACTTGCATACGCACAAAACATAATTATCATTACTGCAGTCATACCGGCTAACGTAGAATCTTTATGATATAAACGTGCTGTATAACGTGCCGCAAAATATGCCGCATATAAACCAAATAATCCAAAAGTTACCCGCACAAAGCCGTTACAAATAAATGAACCGGCATACCATATTTTGTCGGACATAGTTGAATCAAAATTCAGGATATTATAAATAAAACTGTCTGGTGAAAAAACAGCATCACGTAGCAACTTAAAATAAGAACCAATAATTGCAATTGGCATCAGCATCCCCAAAGTTCGCTGAAAAATTCTAAATATTGGTAATCTTCTTATGATAAGAATAAAGTTGGTTATTCTCTCTCCCATAGCTTTTCCCTTTACCTATATTCAATAAATATGATTGAATGAGTTTATATTAATCACATTATACAATGATGCTAGGAAGTTGATAATTATGGCCTATATAGAATTAAAAAATAATACTAAAATTTATCAATCTGGGGATGCAACTATTTACGCCAATAAAGATATTACTTTTTCTATTAATAAGGGAGAATTAGTAGTTATCTTAGGCTCTTCAGGAGTAGGCAAATCCACACTGCTCAATATTCTAGGCGGAATGGAACCTAATACAAGCGGTGATGTGATCGTCGCAGGCAAAAACATTGCATCTTATAACGCCAAACAATTAATAACTTACCGCAGAAATTATGTGGGATTTGTCTTTCAATTCTATAATTTAATCCCTAATCTAACTGCAAAAAAAAACGTAGAACTGGCTGCGCAAATCGTGCCTGATGCAATGAATCCAGATGAGGCTTTAAGAGAAGTAGACTTATCTGATAGAGAGCAAAATTTTCCCGCTCAATTATCTGGTGGTGAACAACAATGTGTCGCTATTGCTCGTGCTATTGCGAAAAAGCCAGAGCTATTATTGTGTGATGAGCCAACAGGAGCACTCGATTACAAAACCGGTAAACAGATTTTAAAAATTCTACAAGACATGAGCCGAAAAAATGGCTCCACTGTGCTCATCGTTACCCATAACGCCGCTATTGCACCAATTGCGGATAAAGTAATTCGTATTCGTGACGGTAGCATTCAAAAGATTGAAACTAATGATCAGCCTGCGGATATCAGCAGCATTGAATGGTAGGTGTTGATAATGCACAAATCAATTTTATGGAAGGACGCTTTCCAAGCCATAACGCATTCGCTTGGTCGTTATATCGCAATTATCTTACTAATTGGTTTAGGTACTTTTGCCTTCGTAGGACTAAAAATAGCCGGCCCCGATATGCGTGCAACAGGTGCGGACTTTTTTACTAAGCACAATTTAGCCGATGTCACCGTTAGTTCCAACTACGGAATTAATTCAACTGATCGAGCAACCATTCAAAATCTCCCTGAAATTAAGCAGGCTACCTTTGGCTATCTGCAAGATGTAAAAGTCAAAAATAAGCAAGATGTCTTGCGGGTATTCTCTCAGTCAAATAATCTCTCAAGCTATGAATTAAGGGCCATTTCCCAGAAAACAATAAAGAAATTGCTCTTTCTTATTTGCTAAAAAATAAGTATCACATCGGAGAAAAAATCAGTTTCGTCAAACCAGGAATCCTAAAGAATAAAACATATAAAATTGTCGGCTTTGTTAAATCAAGCGAATTTTTGGATAAAACACAATTCGGTCAGACCAATATCGGCAATGGTCGACTAAGTGGATTCGCTGTAACAACGCATAATGCGTTCGCTTCACCTGTGTATCAAGTTTCACGTGTAACTTTTAAAAACACCGCTAATCTGAGCCCATTTAGTGTCACTTATCGCAATCGCGTTTACCATGATCAAAACAAATTGCAGAAGGCTTTAAACAAGAATAGACAAGACAAATACGATAAATACGTTCAGCTATATCAAAAACAATATCAAAAGAAGGCCGCTGAGCAATTAATCAAAAAAGGCATCCCTATTACGCCTGAGCAAATTGAGGTACCTAAAAATAAAATCCAAATCGATTATCCTAGCTATACCATTAACAGTCGTGAGGAAAGCCAAGGGTATTCATCCTATCGTGCTGATTCTGAGCGAGTCGAAGTTTTAGCCAATGTCTTCCCTGTCTTTTTGTTTGCCGTTGCTGCATTGGTCAGTTTGACTACCATGATGCGTTTCGTAGAAGAAGAACGTACTAATATTGGAACATTTAAGGCACTCGGTTATAGCAACGCTAGCATTGCGCTCAAGTTCTTGCTTTACAGCACTTCTGCGGCAATTTTAGGCGTGATCTTAGGTGCTAGCTTAGGTTATACTTCTTGCCTAACATGATTATCAAGGCTTACCTAGCTAGTTCCACATTGGGAAGTGATTACCAGCTTAACTTTGCTTGGTGGCCATTGCTTATTTCGTTAATTATCGCACTACTTGCTACTACTGCTGTTTCTATGTTGACGCTTTATCAAACTCTAAAAGAAAAGCCAGCAGCATTGCTTTTACCTAAACCACCTAAAAATGGTTCTCGTATTTTACTGAAACACATCCCCTGGTTATGGAAACACATGAGTTTTTCTGCCAAAGTTACTGCACGAAACATCTTCCGCTACAAGAGTAGAATGTTAATGACCATTTTTGGCGTAGCAGGTTGTACAGGCTTGCTAGGCATGGGATTCGGCATTCGTGATTCTCTTCAGGGAATTGGCAATATTCAATATTCCGCTGTCCAAAAAAATGACATCATTGCTTTAAAGAGCAAACATGTTACTAAAAAAGAGCAGCATGAATTAGATAGCATTTTTAAAGAAAAAGATATTACACAAACAAATGCCGTGCAGTATCAGCAATTAACCAAGCATCTTAATCAAAGCGGTTCAACTGAAAACATCATGATGATTACACCAGAATCAGCCGCTAATTTTAGGAAATCAATCAATTTAAGAGAAAGGCAAAGTAAAAAGAAACTCATTTTGCCTGACGATGGCGTAATTATTTCTGAAAAATTAGCTACCTTGTTAAACGCCAGGAAAGGCTCAACTATTTCTCTAAAAAACAGCGCTGGAAAAACTTACCGCTTTAAAGTTAAAGGGATTTGTGAAATGTATTTGGGGCATTACGTCTTTATGAATCAAAAAGAATACGCCCGCGCTACTGGTCAAAAATACGCTGCGAATGCCTATCTCGTTACTATGAGAAGTCATGAACCGCAAGAAGTTAATCGTATTAGCAGGAAGTTAGTCAAAACGGCCGCAATTGAAACAGTGATTTCCAATTCTTCGAATAGAAAAATATTAGGCAGCTACACCGGTAGTCTGAACGAAGTTATCTTTATCTTGATTTTGATTTCAGGGATTCTCGCCATTGTCGTTATCTACAATTTGACCAACATCAACGTTGCAGAAAGAATTCGGGAGCTGTCTACTATCAAGGTATTGGGATTTTATGACAATGAAGCTACCATGTATATCTATCGGGAGACTATTATTCTCTCTGCATTAGGAATTATTGTTGGCTTTGGTTTCGGTTGGTGGCTGCACCACTTCATTATCACCAGCTTGCCGCCAGATGCCGCAATGTTTGATCCAAATATGTATCCATTTAACTTTGTATTCTCCGCATTGATTCCAGCAATCATTACTGCTGCCTTAGCAGTTGTAGTTCACCACAAGATTAAAAAGATCAATATGCTAGATGCTTTATCATCAATTTATTAGCAAGCATTATGCTATAATGCCTTTATAGAAAAGGGTGGGAACAATTATGCCAAGAAAACACTTTGAATTAAATAGCGATATTGCCAAATTAATCGACAAATATAACGAAATTAACGATACTGACTTTAATGACTTAGTTAATACAGCATTGAGATTCTATCTCGTTAACCAAATGAGCTATAAAGACGTTCAAGAGGCTTTGAAAGAAGCTGATGTTGAAACGTCAAGATACGTTGATGAAGCAATGCGTTCCAGCATGGGCGACATCAATCGTAACTATTAAAACTACTAAAAAAGGCGGCAGGAAAACCTGCTGCCTTTTTTAATGATAATGTTTATAACGGTAATAACGATAGCCGATTTTTTTACCAAAAATTTCTTGGGAAATACCCATTAAGTTCGAAATTAATACGTATAATCCTAAAAAGATTAAACCAAAAATTGCTAAGTAAATAAAACTCCCCACTCGTCCTAAATGATTAAAGTGATTTCCTATCAGCAATTGATAAATAAACAAGATAACTATATAAATCTCATTAGTAACCACAATTGGCAATAAGCTAGTAAGACGAATGCCATAGGTCTTGTTAAGTTTATGATAGCTAAGACAAATTACAATCAAAAATGAAATGTCCGTAGATAAAATTGCACCGTCCGCATTCATAAACATAGTCATTGGGACTTGCAAGATCACTTTAAACACAACGCCCCAAACCATGTAAATCACGGCTAGTTTATTCATATTCAAAGCAAGCAGTAGAGTCAACGAATTCATTACTAGTCCAGCTAACAAACTCTGGACAATATTTTCAACTAGATAATATGCGCCGAGACTATCATGAGAAAACAGCACCGTATAAATTGGTGATGCCGCAAATGCACCTAATGCTACTACTGGTAATAATACAAATAAAAGTAAACGGTAGTTTTCTAACAATAATTTTTTAATGCTTTCTTGTCGATCCTTACTCTTAAACTTAAGTCCGGCTAATAATGGCAAACTTGTTTCAGATACAGCCGTCGCTAAAGAAATAATTACCGTAGTAATCTTGCTAGGATTAGCTGAAAAAATCGTATAAATGTAGCTAACGTAAGTGCTGCTGAGATGATTAAAATTAATCAATACCTGCTTGAACAATAATTGATCTACTAATTGAGTAACGGTAATAAAAGAACCTAATAAAACAAAAGGTATAGAAGCATACCACAGATTAAGCAAGCTTCGTGTTACGTTGTTTAAAGCACGCTCTTCGCTATTTTCAAGAAGCTGCTTATAATGACCCCACCGCTTGCGTAAATACGCAAAGAGGTACAAATAACTAGCAATAGCGCCAACACAAGCACCGAAAACGCTAAAATAAACTGCGATTACGTAATTATGATGAAAAACCTCAATAACTAAAAGAGTTGCCAACAAAATAAAGAGAATCCGCGCAAATTGTTCCCATAATTGGGAAATTCCGTATGGCTTCATATCATTATTTCCTTGAAACCATCCTCTTACCATACTCATTGATGGCAAAATAATTACGGCTGGAACTAAAACACGAATTGAAATCGTTGCACTAGCTACAGAATCAACCGGACTGTTTTTAGCAATGATTGGTGCAGTTACATATAGCAAAATTCCGCAGGCTAGCCCCATTACTAACATGATAATGAGTCCCAGCTTGGTAATATACAAACTATCTTTATATCTATTTTGCGAATTTAATTGTGATACTTCCCGGGCAATAACTGAAGGAAGTCCCGCGGTTCCGACAGATAAAAATAATGCATAAGGCGTGTACGAAGAATTAAACAGAGCTTGCGCATTCAATTGGTTGTGATAGCTCCCCAACATAATCAACCAAGGAATTAAATATACAACTCCTAGAATTCTCGATACGATACTACCAAACGATAGCCAAAACGAACCCGATAGGATCTTTTTATTCAACAGTAAAACCTCAAATCTACGTTATCTCATTGTGCCTCATTAATTATACGTGGATTTTTTCATTTTTGGGAACAAAGGGGCTTCTTTTTAGAGAAATTTAGTCGAGAAATAATACAAATTGGTTACATTAGTTACCATATTATTACCTATAGTTTAATTTATCGTTAGGAGGCTTGACCCGCCTCAGAATAATCATTATGATTGAAATGTTTCTATGTGAAAGTTACTGATTATTTATAATTCTATTAATAAAAAAATCATGGGGGATTTACGTTGTTTTTTAAGAAGAGATTTATTACTAAATTAGCATGCGTTGCTATTTTTTTAACTACAGGTATCGCTGCGGTAAAGGCTCAAGCTCCACAAACTGTGCAAGCTTCAACTACTTCCGTAGCTGCACGTTCACTTGGGATTGACGTTGCTAGTTACCAAAGTGCTGACTTGTCTGCTCACGCTAGATCTGGCGCTAAGTTTGCTGTAGTTAAGGTTAGTGAAGGTACAGGCTACAGAAACCCTAAGGCTAGTGGTCAAGTTGCTAGCGCACGTCGTCAAAACATGATGCCAATGGGCTACCACTTCGCTACTTTCAGTGCAAGCACTTCAGCTGCTAAGCGTGAAGCAAATTATGCTATTGCATCAGCCAAGGCTGTAGGTCTTAACCCAGGTTCATACCTTGCTTGTGATTATGAATCAGGCGATGGTAACAACATCAACATGGGTAAGAACCCTACTGCTAACGCAATTATTGCTTTCATGAAGAAAGTTAAGGATGCTGGTTACAAGCCACTTCTTTACGCTAGTTCATCTGTATTGAGAAACAACATTAACACTAACAAAGTAGTTAATGCATTTCCTAACAGTTTATGGGTTGCTTCATACGCTATTTCAGGTCGTATCGACAATCCTAACTTTAACTACTTCCCATCAATGAACGGTGTTTCAATTTGGCAATTTACTGATAACTGGCGTGGCCTTAACGTAGACGGTAACATCAACGTTTTGCCACTTTCATCATCAGGTAATGCAGTTTCTCAAGCTCCTAAGAAGAATACCGGTAAGGCTCGTGTATTGAAGCACAACGCTTATGTTTACGATAAGAACGGCAAGCGTAAGAAGCACAAGGCCTTGAAGAAGAACCATTCTGTTACTGTTCACGGTAAGAAGACCATTCATGGTAAAAAGTACTACAAGATTGACAAAAACAAATACATCAAGGCTGCTAACCTTTACTAAAAAATAATTAGCTATCAAAAAATGCACCAGGTAAAAACTTACCTGATGCATTTTATTTTGCTTTTTTTTACTTTAAGAACTTATCGCCTGCAATGTGACGGTAAAAGTTTGCTTTAGCAGTTTGGTAATATGGAGTAACCCATAAATAGCCAATTCCGCAGGTTATGGCGGCCAAAATGTTCCAGCCTAGGAAACTTAAGTCAAAGATAAACAAATTCATCTTGTGGCCCTTCATGAGCTCCTTGCTGGCATTAATTCCGTCAGTTGCACCGACTTGCTTATCGCTGGCTACCATGTCCTTCACGATATACGGTGTCATGGAATAAGAATAAGCTTTGATAATACCTGGGATAATCAAAAGCCAAGTCCATAAGAATGTAAAAATAGAAACCAGCACGAAATTAATCAATTCTGGACCAAAGCGATTCTCAGTAAAGACTGAAAATGCAGCCATATATGGTTTTTCTTCTTTTTGATCGTCTCTTAATTCTAGAAATGCAATGTTTCTACTCAAACCAATGAAACTACCGATCCAAAGGAGAATTGATCCAATTGGACTAGCAAATTGGTAGAAAATATTGGTTCCGTCATAATTTATGTAAGTTTCATCTAACCAGTGACCAGCGCCAGTAAAAATGCCAACGATAATTGCGGTAATCAAGAAGACAATTATTGCCCAGCCCCAATTTCCACGTAAGGATTGCTTGGCATTGTCTTTTAATTCTTTTCTTGTAACAGCCATTTTCCCACTCTTTCTATATCAGTTACATAATTAGTGTCACCTAAACGTAGATTATAGTCAATAAAAAATGGTATCAAAAAAAGCCTAATTCCACCAACACGGAACTAGGCTCACACAGTGTTGACCGCCGTCTCTGACCACATATAGAAGATAACATTTTCGCTACCGGAGAAAATGACTACTACTAGCGGCGGTACATGAAAATTCTAGCATTCAAAAATATAAAAAACAAGCAAAATGACACGGATTGATACAGATTGTTATTTTGATAGTTATAATCCACAAATAATTGCGATAATGCCAAAGATAATTTGTAATACTGCTATTGCAAGATGACCTGCGTTTTTACCTTCTTTGAGGGGATGCTCAGCATTAATAGATTTGTGAATTTGCCAAGCGTTATAAATTCCGATAATTGTTACAAAAATTCCTGCAACAATTGCAGTCCACTTATAGATAGCACCATTATTGGCATTGCCAGCAGATCATAAGATGATTAGCCCAATGCCTATGATAATTAAAGCATAACCGATTCTTCTACTATTGCGTCCAACGTTGGCAGCATTATATCCTTTATTACCAGCAGTTTGCTTCATAACAGAATTACTAATTAAAATTTGAACAATACCCATTATTGCAATAAAAACAAATACACCATATGTAACTAAAGTTGCCATAATATTCGCGCTTTCCAATTAAATCGCTTTTATGATTCACTTAAATTATAGACCATAAGCTGTTTTTTATTCTATATATTTATAATTTAAAATAGTATTAGCTATATATTAAACAAATTCACTTACATACGCAAAAAAGACGAGGCTCAACGCCTCGTCCTTTCTCTTTAATTAAAGTGCAGCATTATCGACATAATGCGGTTTACTTTCTTTTTAATCTTACCAAATTCGCCATGAGTAGTGTGATTATCCTGAATAATAATCATGTCCTTAGCACCTTTGGTAGTACGCAAGAAGGTGTAATAACCTTCACCAGCACCATTAGCTGCCTTGTACTTCTTCAAGTTATAAAAACCACCATTGTAGTATGACGGTGCCTTACCCTTGAAAAGCACTTTTCTGCTTTCTTTAGTCAGTAATTTACCATGTAGGATATACTCAATCGTTTTTGCTAAATCAGCATTAGACATCACAATAGAGCCTGCACCTAATTCATTATGTGCATCCTTCACAGCCTGATCATGATCAACTCTCACGAATTGACCAGAACTTCTTTCGTAGCCTGGAACCCAGCCTGCAGATTTCAACTTAGTCATGCTTGACCATAAAAATTCGGTTTGCTTTAACTTAAGCGGCTTGATGTAAGTCTCACGGAATAGTTTTTCATAAGACTTATGTTCAAGCTTAGACAAGATACCACAAAGGTAAATGTAGTTTACAGCTGTATAATGCCACTTGCCTAACTTTCTACCGTCAAACACAGTGTATTTTGCATCGTGAGCAATATTGGCTTCATCTGAAATAAATTCCGGTGTCCCCAATTGTTGATCAGTTTCTAGATCTAATCCAGAAGTCATGGTTAACAAGTTGCTAATCTTGACATTATCTGCACCATCTACGTTAGGGTAAAACTTAGAAAGTGGATCATCTAAACTCAGCTTTCCCTTTTGTACCTCACGCATGACCATCGCAGCAGTCATTGATTTTTGCACTGAATTAATCAAATAACTAGTGTCAGTACTATTATTTGTAGCGTACTCAAGTAAAGGTTTTCTGTTGCTTGTTACCAAGACAGATCCTTTAATGCCTAAACGATCAATAGCCTGGCGCACTACTTTGCTTTTAAACTGTTCTTATTAGTCAAATCGACGCTCTTAACATCGTCTTTATTCTGCCACTTCTTAGAGTAGTAGTAGTTAGACATGTAGTAGTTGTAACGTCTATTTGGTAATTCCATGAATGGCTTAACAGCTTGATCAACTGCAACCCATCCTTTCCAACCTAAGTGAATAGTATCTTCCATGAAGTACTTTTCATTACCACGTTTTGAAAGATCTACTACATTTTCAAAACCTTGGTTAACAAGTTGGTGTTCAATCTTAGCAACAGATTCCTGGTACATCTTTTCTGATAAACCAGTGTACTTCATCCATTTTCCGTTAATTGGAGGAATAATGAACAATACATTAGTATGTTGCTTAGCAAATTGTTCCAGCATTAATTGGAAGTCACCATATTCAACTGAGTGAACATAGTCGAAATTACGTTGACTACCCTTCAAACGCTTCAATATCTTCTTAGGCAAACGAGTTCTATAGAAAGTATTGTCAATTCCTAAGTTATTTGAATTAGTATGCATTGCAGCTTGTTCTGCAGCGACCTTATTCAAAGCCTTAACAGAGTATGCACTTGGTAAAACTTTAGCTTTCTTTTGAATCTTATTTACACGATCGCGCAACTGGAATGCGCTGAAGAAGTTATCTTCATTACTGAGCATTCTACGACGATTGTTTAAGTAAAACTTTTGGAAAGTGGTTAGTTTCTTACCTTCCGCAATTTGCTGAAGACTATTCTTAATTTCGCCCTTAACGTCTGGCATTTCAAGCAAACGCTTAGCAGCGTAACGATCGGTCTTATTATTCTTAGCACTTAACAAGAAATTACATGCTTGAAGTGGTGAATAATACAAAGCAAAGGCATTAGGATCTTGACCCTTTTTGGTAAACCATTGTGGTGAAATAATCACAACAGCCTTTTTATTCTTAAGTTGCTTAGCTGTGCCTTGCATCCCCAAAAACTGAGCCAAAGATTGACTACCTGGACCACCAAGCAAGAATGGACGGTAATTTCTATGATACTTTTCCGCAATTACACTAGGGTGCAATGGATCAAATCTTGATAATTCACTTGAACCATAGAAAGGTACATAGCCGTCATCAAAAGCTTCTTGCTTCATTGTACTGCCCTTAAAGACAGTAGTATTTTGTGAAGCAGCAGCTTCATAGATTGTTTGCTTAGAAAAAGTTCTTTCCCAGGGAATAAGGAATACAACTAATAAAAGGATAAAAGCGCAAATAACTGGGCCAAAAATTTGCCACAGCCGGCGTTTATTACTCATTTTCTAAGCTTTCCACCTTTGCAACAATCTTATTTGGAGTATCCCATTCAGCACGGTTGAATTCTGAAACGGGAACATCAATATCAAACTTTTCTTGTAAGCTCAAAAGCATTTGTACACTTGCCATTGAGTCCATCAAACCATTGTCAAAGATGTTTTCATCCATTTGATCTGATAAATCTTCACCAGTTAAATCGTTTAAAATGTCTAATACGCCTTGTTTAGTGTCCATAATTAATACCTCTATTCAACACAAATACTTAATTAATATCATTCCATATTATATAAGCTTATTTCCAACCGAACCATAGTTGACTAAGAAATCCTGAGAAAATCAAGAAACTGAAGCAAACTACGTTAAAGGTTAAGAAAATGGCGAACCATTCAGTAAACTTGTTAGATGGAATTTGCTTCTTATGCTTTCCCTTAAATCTAAGCCACATATCGTTGATACAAATGGCTGAAGCGTGGAAGATACCATAAACAATATAATACCACGTTAAGCCGTGCCAGAAACCCTGGATTAAGAACAACAGGAAGTAAGAAACTTGTGACAATCTAATTCGATTCTTAAACAATTTTTTCTTCATTGCAAAGAAAGAGAATCGCATATAGATGTAGTCACGGAACCAGAATGACAAAGTCATATGCCAACGATTCCAGAAATCTTTAATGTTCTTAGAAATAAATGGCTTATTGAAGTTCATTGGGGTATGAATACCCATGAAGTATGAAATTGATACGGCAAATAATGAATAACCTGCAAAGTCAAAGAACAAGTACATGCTGTAACAATACATGTAAGCAAGTACCCACCATGAAAGCTTCAAACCACCATTTGCATTGCCGACTGCTAATGCAGAGGCAGTGATCTTTGGTAACCAATAAGTACCAAAGAACCAACCAATAACAAACTTATATAAAAAGCCTTGGAATAAATATCTTACTGCATATTGCAAATCAGTAATATATGCATCCCTTGTAGGAACCTTTTCATAATCCTTCTTAAATCTACGGTAACGATCAATAGGACCTGATGAAATGGTTGGGAAGAAGAGCAAGAATCTTGCATAAGTTACAGGATCTACCTTCTTAATCGCACCATCACGCATTTCCATAATAACTTGAACGGTCTTAAAGGTTACATATGAAATACCTAAGAACCCAATTACAAAGCCGATGGAATTATCAGGAAAAGCAGTTAAATATTTAACTGCAGCTAATGGAATAATTGCCAGAATTACTGCTAAGCTAAATACCCAAGTCTTATTTTTACCGTGATGACGATAATACTGATAAGCAAAGGTCAAAATAAACTCATAAACCAGCCAGATTAATAAGTTAACCCCTTGTTGCCAGTGACTACCATCAAAAATCAAGAATAAGAAAACAATTGAGAAAATTGCTTCATATGTCTTGAAACGATGACCGAAGTATAACCCCAAAATGATTGGGATTAAAGCAATCATCAAATAAATGAAATATTGCGGATTTGAATAAGGTTGTAAGTTAATGAAATTAAAATTCACTACTTATTAACCTCCTTAATAACCGCTTTGATATCTACCTTGCCATTTTGAGAAATTGGCAATTTATCTTGGTAAACAAAACGTTGTGGAATCATGTAAGGCATAACGTTCTTAGCTAAATCTTCACGAATTTCCTTAGTTAAAGCAGCTTCTGAGTGCTGACGCGCTACGCCTTCCTTTAATTCGATTTCTGCAACGATTTGCTTAACAGTGTGGTCCTTATTGTATTTAGGTGCCGCAACGCCATAACGAACGTATTTATTCTTAGTTAAGTAGAAGTTGATTTCTTCAAGTTCGATTCTGTAACCATTGAACTTGATTTGGAAGTCAATTCTACCGCGATAGAAGAGCATGTCGCCGTCATCAAAGAATCCAGCATCCCCACTGCGGTAGCTACAGTACTTGTCGTCATCCTTTTGGAAGAAGGCAGCTTCAGTTTTTTCAGGGTTGTTCATGTAACCCTTTGAAACGCTAGGACCGCTAATGATAATTTCACCTTCGCCAGGCTTATCACCCTTTGAAGTATCAATTGTAATCTTAGTATCTTCCTTAACTTTACCAATTGGCAAACGGTCATACTTTTCAAGTACTTCGTCAGTAATTTCGACTTGAGTAACAGCAACTGTAGTTTCAGTTGGACCGTAAGTGTTGAAGATATGGCTTTCTGGGAATCTCTTCTTAAGCATGTCTGCTTCGCTGTGTGGTAATTCTTCACCACAGAATAAGAAGTGACTAAGGTCTGGATGATGTTCAGAATCAAAAGTCTTATCCAAGAAACACATTTGTGCAAATGATGGGGTTGATACCCAAACATTAAATTGCATCTTTGGCAAAGTTTGGAACAATTGACCAAAGTTTTGCGTTACATCGTGTGGCAATACAACAAGCTTACCTGCTGAAACAAGTGCAGGGTAAAGACTCATTACTGACAAGTCGAATGAGTATGGAGCTTGGGCCAAGAAACTTGGGTGTTCTGGCAAATTAAAGTCTGATAACTCCCAGTTTACAAAGCTGAGTAAGTTATCGTGACTGATTTGTACACCCTTAGGCTTACCAGTAGTACCTGAAGTGAAGATGATGTAGTAGTTTTCATCGCCTTCAACAAATTTGCTTTCGTCAACAGTGAAGTCGCCATCTTCAACTTCACCAGCCTTAAGTACCTTAACGTTGTCTAAGTTAACGTCTGGCAATGGGTCAATTTCCAAAACCATTGGTGATTTTGAAACATCTTGGATCATAGTCAAACGTTCAGCGTTTGAGTAGCTAGCAATTGGAATATATGCGTGACCTGACTTAACACAGCCAAGGAAACTAGCAACCATTTCAAAAGTTTGACCACCCCAGATCATGATTGGAGCATGATCTGGAATATCCATCGCAGCAATCTTGTGTGCCCACGCATTGGAACGCTGCTTAAGTTCGCCATATGTATTGGTTTTACCAAGATAGTCGTAAACAACACGATCTGGTTCTTGTTCAGCTATCTCATCTATTCTCTTAATAACATCTTGAATCATGTAACAGCACCTACCTTAAAATTCGTTATAAATGAAATGAACTGAAGTAAGTCCACTATATTCATACAAATAAATAAGGGCCATCAGGATCCCAAAATAAACAATCGTTTTCAAGACAAACATACCGACGCGTTTGCCTCGAGAATCAATTTTCGATTTCTTATCCATTGTTTCTCCCTCAAGTAATATTTTTGTAACATTTTATTACTTTGTCTTATATTACTACAAATAGCAACAATCAGCGCATCATCGCTATATATTTTAACAAATTTAAACTTTTTCTTAAATTAAGGCTGCATAAAATATACGGAAAGCGTTTTATTATTGCATTTTTTTGCAATTGCGGTATGCGAAGTACAGCGGAATGGCTATAATTACCGCAACAAAAATTAAAGCAAAGATCAATAGTCGCATCATATTTTTAGGATCAGTCCAACGATCGCTTTTTGCCGTGGCCAAAATATACGCTGCAAACAATACGATAATGATTAATTCGCCTAAACAAAACCATGAGTGTAGATTTTGATACAAATACAGATACGTTGTTGCAGGCAGCAGGCAAAACCAGCCCGCAAAACGCAACCAAAAGATTTCCTTTTGACGGTAATTGAGATTCATCGCTTGTTTCCTTTCATCCTAATTGCCAAACAACGCATTAATATTGATGGATAAAATCCGATCCATTACTACAACATTCGGCTTAGCATATTGCTGCGACGCGGATTCAAATAGACAAAGTAGTTGCCCTTTATAAGCTGTAATCTGCTCCAAATATGGCGGCATTTCTAGTTCTAACTCCGCATTCTTTTCATCTAATGCATTTAAGGCAGAAGTTGGGAAAACGTACAGCTTAGAACTACCGCTACCGTATGACTGACTCAAGAAGATCTTATTTTGATAAATTGCAATCCCTTGAATCTGCTTATCCATGCTAGTTTCGCCAGTTGGATCTGACCACTGCAGCGTACCCGTAACAGATTTCACTTCATTATTAGTAATCGAACCTTTGTTTTTGCCGCTACGAGCAATTCGATATGCCGCAACTTTGCCGCGTCCATACATATTGAAGAATCCAACAAATAATTGACTGTCATAATAGGTAACTGCAGATGCTTTTTCAACTGCTGGAATTGCAATCTGGTGATCATATTTAATTGGAATTCTGCTTCCTGGCTTATATTCTTTCATTTCTTTTAATGAAAATGCGGCTAAAGCTGAGGACTTACCTAATGAACCTGTAATCCAAATATTTTTAGCAACGGGATCATATGCAATACCGCCTAAATGCGGCCTACCTGGAACTTGAATTGTCTTAATATATTTACCCGTCTTTTTATCTAAAACATAGATAACGGAAGCATGAACATGATCCCCGTCATAGGCAGTAATTAAAATGTACTTGCTCGCTACCGCGATTCCTTGAGGCGTCATTGCAGTTGCTACATCGTATTTTTTAGTTTTAAAATTGTAGGCCTTAGTTGAAATTAGTCCTGGAATAATAAAATCTTTTCCGTCCCATGTCCTCGGCGGAACATAAGTAGATACTTTATTAATAAAAGGATAGTTTTCACGTAAAGCTTTTTGATAGTTTTTGAAATTATGCCAAGCTGCACTCGTATTTGTTCCATCATTAGCCTTTACTACTTTAGGACGCTCTCGCAGCATCTCTTGTTTCTGCAACCATTGATAGCCAAAATAGCCGCCTGTTCCGGCACCTACTAAGATGAGAACAGTTATTATCAATTGCAAAACAAACTTTCCAAATTTTTTCACCGAACTGTTCCTTTCTTTACCTTTTTGACATGTCTAACATTATAGCCACATTCATTATACTTTTACTAATCCGCCACGAATTTTCATTAAAAATATAGATTTTTCGAAAATAAAGTTTATTTCGTCACACTTTTTTCACAATTTAAGGTTATACTACTTAATGTAGTGAGGAAGAAAACAATCTTTCTTATTACAACTCAACTTTTTTGTTTTTCATTCATACTCCTCCAAGTAAATAATGAAAATAAAAAGAATTGACTTACTCCAATTAGTCAATTTCATATCTATCCCTTTCGGCTCACGTGCGTTGCGTGGGCTTTTCTTATGTCCAAAATCAATTTCTTAAATACTTCACAAGCAAATCTTTACCTTTTCATAAGAATTTGAACATTTTTAATTCACATTTAGCCTGTATTATAAAAAATGTAACAAGGCGGTAGAAACTTGTTACATACTCCCACTTTTTTATTTCATTCATTCTTACTCCTCCAAAGTAGATGAAACTAATAAGGTCCGCAAAATCTTGCGGGCCTTTTCCTTTTTTCCTGTATACTTAAGATAGAAAAGAGGCGCAAATATGTTTTCACCATCAATCAAACACTTAATTCAAGAAAAATCAGGTTCGTTTTTAATTCCAGCTAGCCGGATTGCCTTTGTTCAAGATGACAATCCTTTATATCATGCCTTTTTAATCCTTACTAAAGTTAAATATTCTAAAATTCCAGTTTTAGATAAAGATAAAAAAGTGGTTGGTCTGCTTAGTTTAGCGATGATTACAGACAAGATGCTAACGAATGAGGAAATTTCTACCGCACCTTTAGATCAATTAAAGGTTAAAGATGTCATGCAAACCAAGTTCGATAAAATAAATTTTGTCGAAACTACGCTAGAGGCGCAGCTTCATTTATTGATTAACAACGCCTTTTTACCGGTCGTCGATGACCGCGGCGTTTTCCAAGGATTACTTACTAGACGTGAGTGGATCAAAGCCTTTAACTATGTTACCCATACATATGATAAGCACTACAAATCAATCAAAATAAAATAACCCACGGGCAGTCTATTATGGACTGCCTTTTTTAATGAAGAAAAATAGAATTCTATTTACGTATTCTTATGGTAAAAGAATGTTAGAATGTTTTGAGTAGAGTGATATATTTACTTTTTTGGAGGCTATACATATGAAACGTCAATGGAAATTTATTGTCGTTTTAATTGCCGGGGTAATAAGTTTAATTTTTGAATTTGGTTTACATGCTTCTACTCTATTTGTAACGCCAATTCTTAAATTGCAAATGAATCCGCAAGCAATTATCATCGACATTTTGGGTATTTGGATTTCCGTTCTTTTGTTAATGGAAATATTCAATGACTGGAAATCTGGCCGTTATGGTGTCGATATTTTAGCCGTAATTGCGATTGTTTCTACTATTTTAATCAACAATTATTGGGCTGAATGGATGATCTTGGTAATGTCTACTGGTGGTGAAACTCTGGAGGACTACGCTACAGGTCAAGCCAGCAAGGAATTGCGTTCCCTTTTGAACAATACTCCTAGAATTGCCAACAAGTTAATCAACGGCAAGATTACCGAAGTCAATGTTGATGATTTGAAAATCGGTGACATTGTTTTAATTAAACCAGGTCAACAAGTTCCAGTTGATGGTGAAATTGTTAAAGGTGAATCAAACTTTGACCAATCATCATTGACCGGTGAATCTGTTCCTGTTGCTAAAAAGCCAGGCGATGACTTGATGTCTGGTTCCGTTAACGGTGATGCTGCCGTCCAGATGAAGGTTACTAAGGCTGCTAAGGACTCAGAATATCAGTCAATTGTCGCTTTGGTTAAGTCATCACAAGCTCAACCAGCTAAGTTCGTTAAGATGGCCGACCGTTACGCCGTTCCATTTACCATCATCTCATTGATTATTGGTGGTGTTGCATGGGCAGTGTCTGGGGATGCTACAAGATTTGCAGAAGTTATAGTTGTTGCTTCTCCATGTCCACTTTTGATCGCAGCTCCTGTTGCTTTAGTCAGTGGTATGAGTTCAATGTCAGCTCACCACATTATTGTTAAGTCAGGTCCAACTCTTGAAAAGTTAGCTCGTGCTAAGACTTTTGCCTTTGATAAGACTGGTACTTTAACTGAAAATCAATTGGTGGTTGACCATATCATCCCTGAAGGCGATGCTCTTTCAAAAGAAGAATTACAAAGCTTAGCTGCTAGTGTTGAACAACAATCTAGCCACGTTATTGCCAGTTCTTTGGTTAAGGCTACTGACAGCAAGTTAATCAAGCCAGTTACCAACTTAAAGGAAACTACCGCTCAAGGTGTTGAAGGTGACGTCAATGGCAAGCATGTTAAGGTGGGTAAATTAAGCTTCGTAGATCCTAATCATGAAAAGATTGACGTAACTTCAACTGCTGTCTTCGTTTCAGTCGATGGCAAGTTTGCCGGTTACATTACTATGATGGATGAAATTCGTCCAGAAACGGCTGATACAATTGCGAAGTTGAAGCGCCAAGGTGCAGAAGACATCATGATGCTTACTGGTGACCACAAGCAAGTTGCTGAAAAGGTTGGTAAAAAAGCTGGCATTACTGATATTCGTGCCGATCTTTTACCAGCTGAAAAGATTAAGGCTATCAAGGAAGTACCAAAAGACTTGCGTCCTGTCGTTATGACTGGTGACGGTGTTAACGATGCTCCAAGTTTAACTGCCGCTGATGTCGGTATCGCTATGGGTGCTAAAGGCGCAACAGCTGCCAGTGAAAGTGCCGATGCCGTTATCATGGTTAACGATTTATCTAAGGTTAATGATGCGGTTGCTATTTCTAAACATACAATGAAGGTTGCCAACATCGATGTTTTAACTGCTATTGGTGTGGTTATCATCATCGAATTGATCGCCTTCACCGGTGTCATTCCTGCCTTTTGGGGTGCTATCTTACAGGAAGTTGTCGACATGATCACTATCAGTTTGGGACTTCTTGCTAAGACTAAGCCAAGCAACAAGCAATTTGGTTTGGAAGAGTAAGTAAAAATTAGATATTAACAAAATACAAGCTCTAGAGTCGAGATGATTCTAGAGCTTTTTATTTTATTAAATTGTTTAACTCTAAAGGTATCATATTATAATCTTAAAGAAAGAGACCACATCATTATAAGTAATTCTCTTAGCATAATTTCTAAGCATCACCAAGGAGTACCATATCTGAAGATGAAAACTAAAATAATATCAATAATACTTTTGATACTCATCGTCCCACCTATTCTTTTCTGTGTACTTAATTCTAGTTACGAGTTATACGTTAATCATCAAGAAAATATTGCATACAGTAAAATGCAATTAGTCTTGAGCCCGTAAAAGCTCGAATAAAATTCTTTCACATTTATGAATATAAAAGTTCATTTTCTAATCAAAAAACATTGAATAAGAATAGACAACTCTTCAACAAAGTTGGATATAAGATAGGCAAACATGATGATCTAGAAACGCCTTATAAATATTCAATCAGTGCCCTAAAATCAAACGGAAAATGGACAGTTTATATTAAAGAAGAACCGTTTGGCAAAGAAAAAAGTTATCGCGAAGATTGATTTAATTGCAACCTAATTTGCATCTAGTTTAGGAAAATATTAAAATTAAACTCAACTGAATATTTCATTTAGTGGTTGGGTTTTTATCAGAATAAAAGCTTTCAAGATTTGCTTCTTTGGGTCAAGAGGCACCTTGAAGGCTTTTTGCTTTTTTATAGAAAGGGAATACATGCATTTTTTAGGGGAATTAATCTTAATCCTATTAACTACAGTCTTATTAGGTCAGCTCTTTGCTCGCTTTAATATGCCTGCAGTTATCGGACAATTATTGTCAGGAATCTTACTTGGACCAGCTATCCTAAATTGGGTAACGCCAAACGATATTGTCAGTCTATTCTCAGAATTCGGGGTTATCCTGTTAATGTTCTTAGCAGGCCTGGAAAGTGACCTCGATTTACTAAAGAAATACTTCAAATTAAGTTTCACCGTCGCTAGTGTCGGGGTTATCTTACCAGTTGTCTTCATGGGAATTGCCAGCTACTTCTTCGGTATGAAGCCACTTGAGGCACTCTTTATCGGAATTGTCTTTGCGGCAACCAGTGTTTCAATTTCGGTTGTAGTATTGCAAGAAGCACGACAACTTCATACCCGTGCCGGTACAGCAATTTTAGGTGCGGCTGTAGTTGATGATATCTTAGCCGTAGTTGTTTTAAGTTTGTTCACTACTTTCAGTCACGAAGGCGGTAAGAGCGGTTTAACTAACAACTTCTTTATCAATATTTTGATTGAAATTGTCTACTTTGTAGTTGTTTGGGTCATCTTTAAGTTCGTTGCCCCATACTTTATGAAGGCTTCCGAAAAAATCGATGTTGACTACTCTGTAGTTATCGGTTCGCTTGTCTTAGCTTTAACTATGGCTTGGGCTGCCGACTTTGTTGGATTATCTGCCGTTGTAGGTGCATTCTTTGGTGGCTTGGCTATTAGACAGACGCCACAATATAAAGAAGTTCACTCTTCAGTTTCCGCAATCGGTTATGCGATCTTTATTCCGGTATTCTTTGCCGACATAGGTCTTTCAATGACCTTTGAGAGCTTCTTCAAGGATATTTGGTTCATTATCGTAATGACAATCTTAGCTCTCTTATCTAAATTCTGGGCTGGTAAATACTCAAGTGAAGTCTTCGGCTTTACTAAGAATGAGGGTAACATTGTAGGTGCCGGTATGATTTCTCGTGGTGAAGTTGCCTTAATCGTGGCACAGATCGGGATTACCCATCACCTCTTCCCTGAAGATATTTACTCAAGCTTGATTTTGGTAATCATCGTTACAACGGTACTTTCACCATTTATTTTGAATTATTTCATTAAGAAACAAAAAGATAGTAAAGAATTTATGTAAAAGAAAATCCTCGACAAAAACGTCGAGGATTTCTTCATGTTCGCTTATGAACGAATACTAGATTTTTTAATTATAAAACGTAGACACAATTTAGCCTACATAATATAATACTGTTAGGAGATGATGGAACATGTTACAAACACCAAATAATATTAAAGCTGTTACTGCTCGTGACTTACGTAATAACTTTAAAAAAATTGCTGATGACATTAATGACTATGATACTACAGTTATCGTTGCTCGTCCTAAAGACAAAAACGTCGTAATTATTTCACAAAAAGAATATGATTCATGGCAAGAGACCTCATATCTTCTAGGGACTAAGGCAAATCGTGATGCATTAGCGGAAGCTAAAGAATCGTTTGAAAATAAAGACACCCGAAACAAAATCTTAACTCCAGAAGAATTCGAGGCTCTAACTAAAGATGACGAAGCTTAACGTAAATTTTAACTATAATGCCTGGGATGAATATCTAGAGTGGAAGAAAGAAGATAAAAAAACTTCCAAGAAAATCGATAGCCTCATTAAAGATTGTCAACGCCATCCATTCACTGGAAAAGGAAAACCCGAACCTTTAAAGGCAAATTTAAGCGGTGCATGGTCTCGACAAATTAATCACAAAGATCGTATGGTTTATTCAGTTACGGCAACAGAACTTCAAATATGGCAACTAAAATATCACTATTCTAAATAGAAAATCCTCGACAAAAACGTCGGGGATTTTTTCATATTCTTAAACAAACTGTTCTAAATCGATTACTTGATCATATCTCTGTAACTCTTCTGGTTCATAATGGTGAATTACTTCCACAAAGGTCAAATCAGACTCTAACAAGTAATCATGAATCTGATCTGAGGTCTTTTTATCAAGGGATGCATTAATTTCATCAAGCAGCAACACTGGCCGCTTAATTAAAATGGCCCGAGCTAATTCAATTCTTGCCAGCTGCCCGCCTGATAATTGATCCGCATTATCCCCTAAAGAATAATCCCATCCCTTCTCTTTCACGATGGTGTCTAGTCCCAACTTGGTGCAGACTTCCATTACCATTTCCCGGGAAATATCTGCGCCTAGTGTCAAATTAAACCACAAGGTATCTGCAAAAATCACTGGACTTTGACTAGCGTATGAAAAGATATTAGCAAATTCTCCAGCCTTAGCTTGGCTATTATTCAAAATAATATCTTTAGCCTGACCGAATTCTCCTGTCATTAAATATTGCAAAAGCGTTGATTTCCCGGTACCCGATGGCCCAATAACTGCTACTTTTTGTTCAGCCTTAATCTTTAAATTAAGACGTCTAGCCAACTCCTGATCTTTTCTAATTAAAGTTAAATCATCCACTTCCAATTCACTAAAATCATTTTCAGAAACGTCTTCAGTTTTCTTACCTTCGGCAATATACTTTTCAGCTTTAGCAACAATCTTTTTAGTAGTTGATAACTTATTGCGACCTTCTAAAATTGTCAAAATTGGATTAACAAAAGAATTCGACAACTGCACAATTGCAAATAATGCACCCAATGTAGTTTGTCCATTAACTACCATGTAAATACCTACTAAGAATGGCACTGTAAAGGTAAACAAGTTAGCAATCAAGCTGACCCATGAAACTGTGTCCAAGTTCAGTAAATTCATCTTGCACAGTGCTGCTTCTAATTGGTTAACAAATACCCTACTCTTCTTAACAGCATTATCTTGCTTGCCATACAACTTGAATGTTGAACTACCAGCTAAAAAATTCTTGATATGACTAACATACTTATCATTGGCGTTGGTCCAATTTTCGGAAGCAGTTTGAATTTTCTTTTGAAAAAGGCTGGATACAATCATCGGTAAGCATGAACCTATTAGAAAAAGCAAGGTTACTAACCAGTTAACCGACAATGCATAGCCTAATGCAAAAATAATCATGTACGCTTGCATCATAATTTCAATTTCTGCATCAAAGCGATTAGTTTCTAAGAGCTTAAAATCTGTAGTTAGATAACCTAAGCTAGTAGTATTTTCATCACTAGATTGTTTAAGCATCCCTTTTAAGATGCCAAGCCGTAAAGTAGTATTTGCTTCCTGAATCGCACCTGTTTTTAAGCGATTGAAAATAAGTGAAGCTAAAAAGGTAATCAATAAGCCGCTAACAGCAATTAGCAAAATTTGCGGTAAGTCATTAAAGCTTCTTTGCGTAGCAATATTAGTCAATGCCTGCACCATATAAGCCACGATAATCTGTTGCATACTGGCAATTAAGCCGAAGATAATCATGCTGATGAATTTAGAATGTGAAGAGTATTTGTAAATCATATTTCTATCCCCCGTAACTTACCGTTATGTCACCATTTGAATTATCAATACTTAATACTCTTCGCGCCTTGTCATTTTTGCTGTAAGAGTCGCCTTTATTTGAACCATTTATCTCAACGTGTCCATTCGACGTATCCAGATCATAACCGGCAGCTGTACTATGATCGACCATAATATTACCATTTGAAAGATCAATTTCACCTTGACTAACAGCAATGCCTTGAACCGTAACGCTACCGTTAGAATCATCGATTTCAATATTTTTCAACTTTTCATCTGGCAGTTCAATCGTAATTTGCGGTACTACAGAATGTTTTTTGAATAAGTCAAAGAGATTTTCCTTAACTACCTTAATGCCATCTTTATCTTCAACAATTAATTGCTTATTCTTGACTTCAACTTTTGGAAGCAACTTATGTCTTCCCTCAAAAAGAACACGGTAATGATTGCCTTGTTTGACTTTAATATTGGCATTACTGGTATCAACTTTTACTTGATTAAATTTGCGGTTGGTTAAAACTTTTTGTACTACTTGTTCTGAACTAGCTTTATTCATATCCTGCACCTTTAAAATTTCTAAGATAACTAACATAATTACAATAGCCAAAATTAACATTTTCATTTCTATCCCTCGCTACTTGAATTGTTCTTAGTATCGCATGATAATGAATGAAAATGTAAGAAATTTGCAGATCTGCAAATCGAGGTATGACATGTTTAAATATGGTTCAGTTTATAAAGATTTACGCAAAGGACAAGAAATCACGCAAACTGAGGCGTGCCAGGAAATTTGTTCAATTTCTAAACTTTCTCGCTGGGAAAACAACCAGGTAGAAGTAGAATTCAGTACGGCAATTGCGTTACTTAAGCGCATTAACATTACGCTAGATGAATTCACCGAACGTGCAAATATCGAAGCGGAATTTGAACTGCCTGATGAAATAATTGCGGCAATCAAGGATGAAGACGTTCCCGTATTACGTAAATACGTGCAGGCTCATTTAGCTAAATATCATGCTAGCAAAAACATCCTTGAATTAAAGAATATTATGCTAGTCTGTAACCAACTGCTTTTAATTGAGGGGAAGAATTACTTGACCACTGCTGATATTCAAAGAATTGGTTCTTACTTACTGCACACAACAGTTTGGTCAAAATATAATATTATCTTGTTTGCCAATTCACCTTTCTTGTTGAATTCCGAAATTGGTTTCAAGATCGCTATGCGAATCGTTCATAACTTTGACCAAATGAACGATTTGAGGGATATTATGGGCGGTCTCTCGGACACTGTTATTGCTTTTATCTTTAAAAAGAAACTAGACTATGCACAACAGCTATTAGATGAATTGCGTAAGGTTGAACTTCCGCCTCATTTCATGTTCTTTGATCTCTCCTTAACCTTTTTACAACGGGTCATCGACTATTGTCATACTGGAGATGAACAGCCCGTTCTAGCAATATTCAATAATTTGATACAATTAAACTGCTCACAACATGCACAACAATTATTAGAAGTCTTCAAGGATGTTAAACAAATTTGGGAGGACGATGACTGAATTCTACAGAGAAAATACGCTTAGCTAAAAAGATTCCCGCAATCATTGCAATTATTGCCTGGGTCATAACTATTATTTTCATGACAGTCAAAATTTACGGCTGGATGCAAGATCCACACCTACCTGCTATCCATGATCAATTTGTTGCTATTATTGGCTTTATTCCATTAGTTAGTGGTTTTCATCCTGGCATTTGGAGCTTTGATATTGCGGTCCTTGCCACTATTGTTTGGCTAATTTTGCGTTCTTTTTATGGAAAAGAAAATCGTTCCCACTAACGTGAGAACGATTTTTCGTGTTCGCTTGTGAACGTATATTTGGATTTAGTATAATTTTATCTGTAGAAAAGCTGAAGCGGTGGCTATCCTTGAAGGAGATGGTGCTTATGAGTGATTTTTGACTCATGCCAACATCCTAATAGAAAGGAGACGCCTCGTGTCTGTATCAGACGCGTTGCAACTAATGTTAGATTTTGGCTCATTATATACTTCTAAAAAATACTTTATGATTGAGGGATAGGATGAAGAAAATTAAAGAAGATCTATTAGGCAGTATCATCGGTGGTGTAATTCTATTAATCGGTCTTAAGTTTATCAATTTAATTCCCTGGTCATGGCTACAAACTGGCATTAAGATTGGATTATTCTACATTGTAATTGATATTGTTTGTCTGTTATGGAAGCTTTATAAGTTCAAGAAAATATCTAAATCTGAATTAATCAATGACAAAATTGAATAACTAAAAAGGCTCCAATTGGAGCCTTTTACTATGGAGTCAAACATTATTTCAATAATTTTACCAGATTCTTACTCGTTGCTCTGGATCTAGCCACATACCATCGTTTTCACTGACATTGAATGCTTCATAAAATTCATCCAAACATTGAGCCGCAACGTTAGCTCTCATCTCTCCAGGAGCATGTGGATCAAGTTCTGCCAATGTCTGTCTAACCTCAGGTCCCATCTTTCTACGCCAGATACGTGCCCAATTTTCAAACAATTCGGTCAAATTACCTTTTTCTTCGGCACATGCCTTAACGGCAGCAGTCAATCCACCGAGATCTGCGACATTTTCTCCCACGGTTTGATGACCATTGACTTTGGTTCTTCCAATCTGGATTCCATCAAATAGCTTTACTTCAGCTTGTGCTAATTCAGCAAATTTTTCGAAATCTTCTTTTGACCACCAATCACGTAGATTACCTTTTTCATCAAATTTAGAACCATTCGGATCAAAAGCATGACTAATTTCATGAGCAATTACAGCACCGATACCACCATAGTTTTCACTACTGGTATTCTCAGAACTGTAAAATGGTGCTTGAAAAATAGCAGCAGGGAAAGTAATGTCATTATTAGTAGGTGCATACCCAGCGTTAATGATCATCGCAGGCATATCTTCACCCCAAAGTTGACGATCAAATTTTTGGTTCAATTTTGTAATGTTAAATGCTTGCTTAGTTTGTCTAATCTTACGAATGCTATCGTACAAATTATTACCGAGAGTAATTTGATCGTAGACCTCTGGCAGCTTAGTAGGATATCCGATTTTAACTTCAAATAATACTAAAACAAGTAATGAAGAAACTACCGTAACTGTAGATGCAAATCACAGTACTCCAATTATTACTTTCGATAATTCTGGTAAAGTAATTGAAGTTAGAACAGCGACTCCAGAAGAGAAGTTTACTGTTGATTATCTAGAAAAAGGCAGTCGTGCTGATAAAGTAGCTAGTTATATTGGACAATTTGGTGGAGATCAGGCAATTTATCGGATTAAGAGAACCAATAATTGGTTATATTCAATGGGAGTTACGCCGGCATCTAAGATAACCGCTCATAACTATGATTTAGAAAACTACTCACTTGTTAAATTTCCTAAAGCTGCCGACCTGTACAATGGTAATGGTGTATCATTGAATGCAAAAATGAAGAAGAACTATGAGTGGTGGAAAGTAGATAAGCTAGTTTACATTTGGATTCCAAGTGAAGTGAAAATAAAATAGAAGAATTTTACCACCTCTCACCGTTTACTAAAGGCTACGAAATAGACTATATACAATATGCATCATATGAAATAGGTGCCAATACAACTATTTACGATAAGGGAGCATACGTCAAAACAAGTGATGTTCAATTGGTTGAAAATAGTATTAAGTTAACCCCATCTAACACTCCAGAAGAAGCACAAGCCGCTGCAATGAAGAAGTAAATTTTACTAGCAATCAAAAATCCCGTTACGTTTGATGTAACGGGATTTTTATATACTCTAATTTTCACTCTATCCAATAAAGCCCAGAGCGTTATAACACATATGCACCAGCATCGAGTAACGTAAGTCCTTCGTCTGCATGTAGACCCAAGCTAGCACCATACCTAAGCCCCAATATACAAAGATAAACTTGCTAAGCATTGGATCATGCATATAAGCGAACAAGAAGCCACTAACAATCATGCCGAGCCACTTATTCGTAATCTTTTTCTTCGTGAAGAAAATATTGAAAAACATCCCTCTAAAGACGACTTCCTCACAAAACGGCGCAATAAAGACCACCATAATTTCAAACAAGCCCTTACTATGCAGCTCAATCTTATTCAATGCTTGTTGATTATTCGAAACGCCTCGGCCAACCAAGCTTAACATCACCATTGAGACAATAAGAATCAGAACAAAACCAATTATTGCAATGCCGATTCTTCGCATATCCCAGTGTGGCGCCTGATTAAACCCCCAATCATTATGCTCCTTCAATTGCCGCTTATACAGATTGAAAATTACGAAGAGTACAATCACCGTTACCAGCGCGGTCACTAACGCACGCATATGATCTAATCTAATTCTTTGTGGGTAAAAATAAAATACTTGCAACTCTCTATATAAAGCGAGCGACAAAATAGCTCCCGCAATATTTCCCAGGTAATGCCAAAATTTCGCCATTTTCTTATCAACACCTTGATTCTTTCATCTTTTAACTATTGTTTCCATTATAATAGAAATAACTCAAAATGACTAAGGAGGGGGCATCATGTTGAATGAAATCATCGCCTTTTTTGGGAGACGAGGCGAATTTTTCTACATCTCAGTTTTCATGCTAGTCATGTTCTTTGTCTTTTTAATCTCATGGCTAGTTGAACCACGTCGTTTAATTAATGGCGTGTTCTTTACCATTTTTCTTGCTTCAGTAGTAATTTGGATCACCGTTATGGTGCATAAAAGCACGAGTCACGGTTTGCAACGAGCCTATGATTTATTAGTCTTAGCGGCATTTTTCTTAATTACTGCTCTATTAATCTTCGCTTGGCTTTTTCTATTTTGGAACGCCTACTTTGTTTGGAAATACGAGAGTCATACGTTGCCTAACCTTTTAACATTAATTTTCGGATTCGTTGCTTTAATTCTGAGTCTGATGTTTTTATTCGGCCCAGGACAATACTTACCGCGCTGGCTCAGCGTCTTACTTGCCTCAATTCCAGCTATTGCTATTTACCTAGGCTTAGTTTTATACAATTTCTTGGTCAATCTGCTCTTATATCAAATCTACCCACGCCGTTACAAGCAAGATTATTTAATAGTACTAGGTGCTGGATTAATTAACGGTGATCGCGTTTCTAAGCTTCTTGCAGCTCGCATCAACCGGGCTATCCAATACTCTAACCGCCAATATCAAAAAGGCAGGAAGCGCCCTATTATCATCATGTCAGGCGGTCAAGGACCTGATGAAAAGATACCCGAAGCCGTAGCAATGGCAAAATTTGCCCGAAAACGGGGTATTAAGACTAACCACTTGCTAATTGAAGATAAATCCAAAAACACCTACCAAAATATGCTTTTTTCTAAGAGATTAGCTACTAAAGACTTTGGCGGTAGTAATTTTAAAGCCAAATTTTTTAGTAACAACTACCATATTTTTAGAGCGGCGCTTTTAGCTAAAGAAGTGGGCCTAAAAGCCAACGGTGTCGGTGCTTTTACTCGTTTTTACTATCTGCCTAATGCTATCATTCGCGAATTTGCCGGAGTGTTTGTCATGCATAAACGCCGTCATTTCGTTATCATGGGAGTAATAGTTTTATTCTTTATCTTACAAGCTATCTTAGTTGCGACAGGTAATATTAAGTTTAGTGTGATCTAAAACTATTTAGAAGAGAGGGACTGAATGCTACAACTAAAACACATTTTTAAATCATACAAGGTTGGAGACAATATCACCCATGCCCTAGATGATGTAACGATCTCGTTTAGAGATCAGGAATTTGTCGCCATCTTAGGACCAAGTGGTTCTGGTAAGACGACAATGTTGAACGTGATTGGCGGACTTGACCGTTATGACAAAGGTGATTTGATCATTAACGGCAAATCAACCAAGAATTTTAAGGAAACCGATTGGGATGCCTACCGCAACAACAGCGTCGGCTTTATTTTTCAAAATTATAATTTGATTCCCCACCTATCAATCATTGCTAACGTTGAATTGGGGATGAATTTATCCGGTGTTGGTAAAAAGGAACGGCATGAAAAAGCCATTGCCGCATTGACTGAAGTTGGATTAAAAGAACACATCAACAAGCGCCCTAACCAACTATCTGGTGGTCAGATGCAGCGTGTTGCCATTGCCCGTGCGATTGCCAATGATCCCGATATCTTGCTTTGTGACGAACCAACTGGTGCGCTTGATACGGAGACTTCTGTACAAATCATGGAATTGATCAAGAAGCTTTCTAAGGATCGTTTAATCATCATGGTTACGCACAACCCGGAATTAGCTGAAAAATACGCTACTCGAATCGTCAATTTCCAAGATGGCAAGATTCAACATGATTCCGAGTCCTTTAAGCCAGAGGATGAAAAAGATACTTTCAATCTAAAGCGGACCAAGATGTCTTACTGGAACGCAATTAAGCTTAGTTTTACCAACATTATGACCAAGAAAGGTCGAACTATTTTAACTGCTTTTGCCTCCAGTATCGGCATTATTTCTATTGCTGTCGTGCTTTCGATCTCTAACGGTTTTCAAAAGCAAATTAATACAACCATGAGTAAGGCTTTAGCCAAGTACCCGATTGCAATCTCGCAGACGGCTACTGATATGACTTCGATGAATAACCACGAAGATTCAGATAAAAATGTTAAAAATCGGGGCTATGTCACGGCGAAAAAGGATCCTAGTGAGGAAGCGCAGCATACTAACAAAATCACTGAAAAGTACGTTGACTACATTAAAAAGATCAATCCTAACTATGCCAACAATGTTTCCTATCAAAGAGCAGTTAATTTAAACCTGCTTTCTAAAGTCAATGGCAAGGTAGAGCGCGTTCAATTCTCAAATGCAGATCCTGATCAAAGTGCGTCGATGTCAGCAATGCGCTCACAGGCAATGAGTTCGATGGGAATTGGTTCCTCTGTTTTTCCTACCGCTTTAAATAAAAAGAAGGGCTCATTCTTGAAGCAAAATTATCAGTTGCTCTCTGGTCATTGGCCAAGCAAAACTACTGACCTCGTTTTAGTAACCGACAATAAAAATACCGTTAACATTAATTCTTTGAAGAACCTTGGCTTTGATGTCGACAACAAAGAACGTGTTAAATTTAGTAAGCTAATCGGTAAAGAATTCAGTATCGTTGATAATAATGACTACTACCAAGAATTACCTACGGGGATGTTTGTTCCTAAGAAAGCTAATTCAGCAATGTACAACGGCGGTACCAAGCTGAAGCTAACTGGGGTAATTAGACCTAAGAATGAAGATTCGATGGCTCTTTTATCAACGGGAATCGCATATAGCGACAAGCTTTCTCAAGATGTCATCAACGACAACAAGAATTCTGCCATCGTGAAGGCTCAAAAGAAGTCTAACCGCAGTGTTTTAACTGGACAAAGCATGAAGGCTAATGAAAAGAAGATGATCATGCAAACCTTAGGTGGTTCAAGCATCCCTACTGGCATCATGATCTACCCTAACAACTTTGATGACAAGGACAAGGTTCTTGATTACCTTGATAAGTGGAACAAGGGCAAAAAGAAGACCGACAAGATCATCTACACCGATATGTCTAGTGCCGTAACGACTATGACCGGTGGTTTGCTTGGCGGTATTACGACTATCCTAGTTGCCTTTGCCGCAATTTCATTGATCACTTCAATGATCATGATTGGTATCTTAACCTACACTTCAGTTCTCGAAAGAACCAAGGAAATTGGTGTCTTGAAGGCTTTAGGTGCTCGCAAGAAAGATATCACTCGCGTCTTTGACGCCGAAACCTTCATCTTAGGTGTCTTCTCTGGTGTGCTCGGTGTCTTCATCGCTTACCTATTAACATTCCCAATCAACAGCGTGATTTATAAGATTACCGATTTAGCTAATGTTGCTCAGCTTGATCCAAAAGCTGCGTTGATTTTAATTATTATTTCAACCGTATTAACTTTAATTGGTGGTCACATCCCTGCTAGAATGGCAGCTAAAAAGGACGCGGCTATCGCGCTTAGAAGCGAATAAGAAAAACAGCGTTAGAATTACTAACGCTGTTTTTTACGCTCTTTTCAACACTAAATTAAGTGGTGTAACAATCACCGGCACTACTAATGCAGTGAAGATTGCTTCAATCACACCATTTGCACCTAGCGCTGTAATCAAAATCAGAATCAGCGGCGTGCTAGAATTATAGTTGCCTAAATAATGAAGCAGACTAGCTGGATCATGCATAAAGAAAATACTTGTCAGTAAAATTACCATGATCGTGTTGGTCAATGAAGTTACTGCTCCACTCAAAATGTAGCCTAACTTGGCATAATTGGTTTTGCCCATTGCTTTGGAAATTAAGCCTGGGAAAAAGCCTGCTAAAACACTAGGCACAACAGAAATTACTGGATTTTGGAACAGCATCAAGCTGACCATATCTCCAGGTTGCGTATATGCAACGATTAATCTGGTAATTCCCCAAAATAATCCAAATCCTAAACCTGCCTTAGGGCCCATCAAAGTACCATAAATCGCAATTGTCATCGGAATCGTGGTAATTGCAGGCAAGGCCGGAATGATTCGCACATAACCAATATTCGGTACGAAAGTTTGCATGATCAAAATAGCTGCAAAAACTGCAGTAATGGTCATGCGTCTCGTTTCTTCTCGTCTCATTTTTATCCCCAATTCATTAAAAGATACTACTAATTAAACCATAGTCAGATTTTTTTCTCAGCAAAAAAGGCCTGTTTCACATGAAACAAGTCTTTTATTTTTTACTTAAATTACCGCTAAAGGAGTTTTCTCCGTTGGAATTGGAAAATCACTATTAATTAACCTTAACTCGTCATCAGTTAACTTTATTTCTTGAGCAGCAATATTTTCCTTCATGTGTTTAATACTGCTGCTTTTTGGAATGGCCAACACATTGCCATTGCGCAAAGTCCAAGCAAGCATAATTTGATGCGGTGTTACACCATGATCGCGAGCCACGATCTTCAAATTCTGCGTAATTCTAATCGTGTCTCCTGCTCCAGAATTAAACGGAGAATAACCAATAAAGCTGACGCCATGCTCTGTTTGCCAGTCTTGCAAATCAAACTCTGTGCCTCGTTCCTTAATATTATAGAGATCTTCGTTAGCAAAACATTCTGTTCCACCAGGCACACTAAATAATTCTTTCATATCAGACGTATCAAAGTTAGAAACGCCCCAGTGACGAATTAATCCTTCTTTTTGCAAAGCTTGCAAACCGCGAATCGTGTCTGATAAACGATGATTACCGCGCCAATGCAATAAATATAAATCTAAATAATCAGTACCTAATCTCTCTAAGCTAGCTTCCAGACTCTTTCTCTCTAGCTCAGGAGTCGCATGATAGGGATAGAATTTTGAAATTAAAAACAATTTATCACGATCGTAATCTTTAATTGCCTCGCCTATCAGCTCTTCACTTTTGCCATCACCATACATTTCTGCTGTATCGATAATGTTCAAGCCATTATCTAAACCATAGCGAATGGCCGCAATTTCATCTTTTTTATTTTTGGGATCTTCACCAATCCCCCAAGTACCTATACCTAAGCCTGTTAACTTTTCAAAATCCATCCGTATTCACTTCCTTTACTCAAATTTTAACATAGTTCTGTGATTTTCATTTTACCAATTGACAAAATGGTCTATTCCATTTTATAATGGACTAGACCAGTAAAGGAGGGCTTTAAAATGAAAATTATTGTTACTGAAAACAAAATTCAAGGTGGAGCAAAAGCATTCGAGATTTTTGAAAATGAAATCAAAAATGGTGCTAAAGTTTTAGGTTTAGCTACCGGTTCTACCCCTGAAACTCTTTATCAAAACTTTACTAACAGTGATCTTAACTGTTCAAACTTAATTAGCATTAACCTTGATGAATATGTTGGCTTAACACCTGATAATCCTCAAAGTTACCACTACTTCATGCGCAAGCACTTATTCGACAAAAAGCCTTTCAAGAAATCTTACGTTCCAGACGGCATGACTAAAGATGTTGCTGCTACTTGCAAAGAATACGATCAAATTATCAAAGATAATCCAATTGACGTGCAACTATTAGGTATCGGCCGTAACGGTCACATTGCCTTTAATGAACCTGGCACTCCATTTGACATTGGTACTCATGAAGTTAAGTTGACTGAAAATACAATCAAAGCTAACTCACGTTTCTTCGACAACGAAGATGAAGTACCTAAGAGTGCAATTTGTATGGGTAATGCCAACATTATGCAAGCCAAAAAAGTAGTATTAATGGCCTTCGGTGAAAAGAAAGCACAAGCAATCAAAGAAATGATTGAAGGACCAGTTACTGAACAAGTGCCTGCATCAATTTTACAAAAACATCCTGATGTAACTATCATCGTTGATAAGGCTGCAGCTCAAGAACTAGACGACAAATACAAGAACTAAATAACAATTTATCCCTAAAAATGAAAAGCTAGGCTTTCTACAATCGTAGAAGACCTAGCTATTTTTGTGAATTATACTTCACTAAATCGCATTTTTGCTCTAAATATTGAAGTATAATTCATTTTTTATAATTTCTCTGCTCTAATTGAATTATGTTTCATTCCTATCCGATTTTTCATTTCTACCCTTGACTTTTTCGTGTGAAACAGAATTAAAAAAGAGCTTGTGTGCCACAATATCTTGTATTAAACTTATTAATTGTCCAATATCTGGTATTTAAGAAAGAATGTGATTCAAGTTATTGTTTTAAGCGGGCCAATTGGAGCCGGGAAATCCAGTTTAACCAGTATTTTAGCAGAGCACTTAGGTACACAAGCATTTTACGAAGGCGTTGATAATAACCCTGTTTTGCCGCTTTATTATAAGGATATGAAGCGTTACACTTTTTTACTTAACACTTATTTGCTTAACCACCGTTTAGCTCAAATCAATCAAGCTATTCAAGATAAGAACAGCGTATCCGATCGTTCTATCTATGAAGATGCGCTTTTCTTCAAGATGAACGCTGACAGCAAGGTCGCAGATCCTACAGAATTTAAGATCTATGATGACTTGCTTGAAAACATGATGGAAGATACGCCAGGCAACCCAAGCAAGAAGCCTGATTTGCTTATCTACATCCATGTTTCACTTGATACCATGCTTAAGCGCATTAAAAAGCGTGGTCGTTCATTTGAACAAATCAGCACAGATCCAGGCTTGAAGGATTACTACGCTAGATTGCTCAGATACTATGAGCCTTGGTATGAACAATATGATGCTTCTCCTAAGATGGCTATTAATGGTGACAAACTTGATTTTGTTTCTAGCATGGATGCCCAAAGAGAAGTATTGAAGGAAATTGATGAGAAGTTGCACGAAATCGGTAACTTATAAGACTGAATAAAAAGAAGGAACGTGATGACAGTTATTGTTTTAAGCGGGCCAATTGGAGCCGGGAAATCCAGTTTAACAGGTATTTTATCCAAATATTTAGGTACTAAGCCATTTTATGAAAGTGTTGACGACAATCCAGTTCTGCCACTCTTTTATGCTGATCCTAAGAAATATGCTTTCTTATTGCAGGTATACTTCTTAAACACGCGTTTTCACAGCATTAAAGATGCTCTTACTGAAGATAATAATGTACTCGATCGTTCTATCTACGAAGATGCGCTCTTCTTTCAAATGAACGCTGACATTGGTCGTGCAACCTCAGAAGAAGTGGATACTTACTATGAACTTCTGCACAATATGATGAACGAGCTTGAAAGAATGCCTAAGAAGAATCCAGATTTGCTTGTTCATATTAATGTTTCATATGACACCATGATTAAACGGATTAAAAAGCGTGGTCGTCCATATGAACAATTGAGTTATGACTCAACTCTAGAAGACTACTATAAGCGTCTGCTTCGCTATTACAAGCCTTGGTATGAGAATTACGATTACTCACCAAAGATGGAAATCGATGGCGATAAACTAGATTTCATGGCTAATCCAGCCGACAGGCAAGTAGTCTTGAATCAAATCACAGACAAATTAAAAGAAATGGGAAAGCTTCCTGAAGATTGGAAAAAGCCAACAGATATCCAAATCGAAGCATAATTTCCCAGGAAATAATAAACCGCATAGAAATTCTATGCGGTTTTTCTTTATTCAAATTTTGCCAACGCTTCAGCAATTCCATCATGATTATTATCGAGCGTCACATGATCTAAGCCAATCTTCTCTTTTAATTCTGCGGGTGCATTACCCATTAAAATTGGATGACCTACTTCTTCCAGCATTTCTTCATCATTATAGTTATCACCTAAAGCAATGCAATCTTTTAGTGGTACCTTGTATTCTTTCGCTAAAATTGCTACTGCACTGGCCTTGCTTACGCCTTTTAGTACGACTTCTAGTAGTGTTCTTGAGGATCTGACAAAGCTCAAATCTGGGAATTTTTTAATCAATTCTTTTTGCATACGATCAAGTTCTTCTGGTTTGCCCATGATCAAAGCTTTGTGTACGCCCTGCAATTGCTCAATTTGATCAACAGTAACCGGAGTGGCCTTAACATCGACAATTTTCTCTTCATGTTCAACCAGCGGACTCTTTTCTTTAGCGCAATACCACACATAGCCGCTATAGATATTCCAAGCCGAGCCATTATTTTGCTTTTCAACATAATGGCAAATCTCTGCTGCTTCTTTTGCATTAAAAAAGCGCGTAATTAATGCTCTGCCTGTTTCATCTAGTGCTAATGCGCCATTATAGGCAATCATCGGAAAGACTGTCAGGATCTGTCCTACCGCTGTCATAATTCCCTTAGGCAGGCGAGCTGAAGCTGGTATAAAGATATTGCCAGCAATAATCTGATGCCTAATTGCATCACGCGTTTTAGGCGTTACCTTCAATTCATCGTTAATTAATGTGCCATCGATATCTGAAAAAATAAGTTTTGCGGACATTTTTTCACCCCTAATCTCTTTAATCTATGTAATTAAGAATAATGCTAAAAAACTGATAATGAAAGTAATTTGGTGCTTAAAGTCTATCTCTGTACAGCAAATTATAATGAATCAGTATGATCTCTTGATAATAATTCGTGTTTACAAATTTAATCATGAATGCTAAAGTATAATAGTTGCTTTTAAAAATCAAAAACACGAACAATTATTTGGAGAGAGTTTTATGAATTTTATTAGGAAATATTTTCAACTAGATAAATACAATACCAGCATTAAAGTCGAATTTATTGCTGGTTTGACTACTTTCATTAGTATGTCATACATTTTGTTTGTTAACCCTAGCGTTTTAGGTGCCAGTGGCATGAACACAGGTGCTGTCTTTACTGCTACTGCTTTAGCCAGTGCGCTTGGTACTGCAATCATGGGTATTGTTGCTAACTACCCAATTGGTGAAGCTCCTGCTCTTGGTATTAACGCATTCTTCGCTTACACCGTTTGTGTGGGGATGCATGTTTCATGGCAAACTGCTTTAGCCAGCGTTTTCGTTGCATCAATCATCTTTATTTTGATCACTCTGTTCAAATTACGTGAGAAGATCATTGATTCAATTCCAGCTGACTTAAAGTTTGCTATCTCATCAGGTATCGGTTTGTTCATTGCCTTCTTAGGTTTACAAAACGGTAAGTTAATCGTCGCAAATAAATCAACTTTGGTTGGCTTAGGCTCACTTCACGATCCACTTGTTTGGATCACCATCTTTGGTTTGCTTGTAACTGTTATCTTGATGATTTTGGGCGTTCCAGGTGCGATCTTCATCGGTATGGTTTTGGCCGCTATTTTCGGTATTTGTACTGGTCAAATTGCATTGCCACACAAGGTGATCTCAACTGCTCCAAGTTTGGCTCCAACTTTTGGTCAAGCTATCTTCCACGTTAAGGATATTAATTCCGTTCAAATGTGGGTTGTTGTCTTAACCTTCTTACTTGTTACTTTCTTCGATACTGCTGGTACTTTGATCGGTTTGGCTCAACAAGCAGGCTTTATGAAGAACAACAAGATGCCACGTGTTGGTAAAGCTTTAGCTGCTGACTCAAGTGCGATGGCTGTTGGTTCAATTCTTGGTACTTCACCAGTTGGTGCGTTCGTTGAATCAAGTGCCGGTATTGCCGTTGGTGGTAGAACTGGTTTGACTGCCGTCTTTGTAGCAATCTTCTTCTTGATCTCAATGATCTTCAGTCCACTTTTGGGCGTGTTCATTAGTCAAGTTACTGCACCAGCTTTGATTATCGTTGGTGTCTTGATGGCACAAAATACTGCTCATATTCACTGGAACAAGTTAGAAATTGCGGTTCCTGCATTCCTTATTATTTTAGGTATGCCACTTACCTACTCAATTTCTGATGGTTTGTCATGGGGGATGATTTCTTACCCAATCTGCATGCTTGCAGCTAAGCGTGGTAAGGAAGTCACACCGATGATGTGGGTACTATTTGTAGTATTCCTGATCTTCTTATGGGTTTTGAATTTCTAACCGAATAATAAAAAGAAAGACTAGTAATCTTCGTTGAAAAGCGTTGATTTACTAGTCTTTTTTACTACTTGGATTCATATATTTATGTCGATTATAATCGATATAAATGCAAAAATCATCAACCTTATCGATCATAATCGATAAAAACATAAAAATGGAGTATTTTCTCGACTATAATCGATACAATACTTCATTTCCTAGGAAATATTATCGTGCAATTTCTAAACAATATGACTTCTGGTGACATTTTGGACAAGCTAGTCTTCTAAATTTTGGTGTATGAGCTGAAAAAATAAATGTAATCAATGCCGGAATAAATTTGGTCCCACAATTAGGACAAACATATTCTACTTGGTCATAGTAGTATTTTGTCAAAAAAGCAGTTAACCCTAAAACTAAGATCAACATAATCGCTATGCTCAGCCACATCACAGATAAGGCATCACTTTGTTTAAACTGATATGCACTGAAGATGCCAACTACTTCAATTAATAGAATTGAAAAACCAAACAACCACATTTTTCTTCTTAAGTTAGCTAATCTAGTTTCTTTTTTCATAATTTTCGCAATGTCTGTTAAACCATCTGCATCTATTTTTCGTGTAGCAATTGTCTTTGCTAAATGACGTAATTTTGTTTGCCTTCGTTTTAAATCTGCAATCTGCTCATCATTTTCCTCAATTTGTTTTTGAAAGAGCAATAGCAGTGAATCTGATCCCTTTCGATCATTAAGTAATTGCTTGATCTGTTTAATCGAAAAGTTTAATTCTCGTAGGTAATTGATCAGCTCTAATTTTTGAATCTGCTCTTCGCCATAATAGCGATAGCCGTTTTCACCAATAGATTCCGGCTTGACCAAATCTTTTTGATCATAGAACCGAATTGCACGCGTCGTCATGTTTAGCATTTTTGCGACATCACCAATAGAATATTTCTGCGCCATTGCTGTCACCTCCTAATTTAAATATACGGTTTTACCCTAGGTTAAGGTCAAGTTTTTTCTAAAATGAAGCGTATTCATTGATAAAATCGAACAAAATCTGTATTTCATATTGTAATTATTAACTATTTAGGTATAATTTTAAGTAAATGTTCATCTTATATAAATTTTGGAGGTTTAAATGAACGTTATTAGCCAATTTTTTCATCTAAAAGAGAACAATACCTCTTTTAAAACCGAACTATTAGCCGGCTTGACTACTTTTGTTAGTATGTCATACATCCTTTTCGTTAACCCAAACGTTCTGGGAGCCAGCGGAATGGATAAAGGAGCATTATTCACTGTAACTGCTCTTTCTGCCGCATTCACCTGTGTGGTCATGGGATTGGTCGCCAATTACCCGATCGCCTCGGCCCCTACATTAGGATTAAACGCATTCTTCACCTATACCGTTTGCCTTGGTATGAAGGTGAAATGGCAAACTGCATTAGCCGCCGTTTTAGTGGCATCTATTCTTTTCATCATTTTAACTGTTTTTAAAGTACGTGAAATGATTATTGATGCAATTCCTGCAGATATTAAATATGCCATCTCTGCTGGTATCGGTCTCTTCATCGCTTTTATCGGTTTACAAGGCGGACATTTAATTCAAAATAGTGATTCTACTTTAGTAACTATTGGTTCCTTGAATAACCCTACAGTTTGGATCACTATCTTCGGATTGATCATTACTATTTTCTTAATGATTGCCCGTGTACCCGGTGCCATTTTCATTGGGATGATTTTAGCAGCAATCTTCGGTGTCGCAATTGGGCAAATCCCAATGCCTAAAGGAATTGTTTCATCTATTCCAAGCATCGCACCAACGTTTGGTCAAGCCATCTTCCATATCGGTGAAATCAATACCGTCCAAATGTGGGTAGTAGTCTTCACCTTCCTCTTAGTAACTTTCTTCGACACTACTGGTACCTTGATTGGCTTAGTGCAACAAGCAGGCTTGATGAAAAATAATAAAATGCCACGAGCTGGTGAAGCATTAGCTGCCGACTCTTCCGGTATGTTAGTTGGATCTGTTCTTGGTACTTCACCAGTCGGTGCTTTCGTTGAATCAAGTGCAGGTATTGCCGTTGGTGGTAAAACCGGCTTAACCGCTGTCTGGGTTGGTATTTTCTTCCTTATTTCTACCATCTTCTCACCTATCTTGAGCGTCTTCACTACCCAAGTTACTGCACCAGCCTTAATCATCGTCGGAGTTTTGATGGCTGAAAACTTAGCCCATGTTCACTGGACTGATCTTGAAATTGCCATTCCATGTTTCTTAATCGCATTAGGGATGCCTTTGACTTACTCAATTTCAGACGGTCTTGGTTGGGGAATTGTTGTATATCCAATTTCCATGATCGCTGCTAAGAAGTTCAGGAAGATTACACCAATGATGTGGATTCTATTTATAGTCTTTGTCATTTACTTCTTTGTTTTGAATTTTAAATAAACCTTTTACTTTATATAAAAATCTCTTTGTTAAAGATCAATTTAGGTCAAAAAATCTAAGTTGATCTTTTTATTTCCGGGGAAATAGCCACATCCTGTTCCTCCACCACATTGCATAAAAAATAAAACTCTGCTAGAATACGACTAACGTGATATCTATATATCGTCGAAATAAGGTCGACAGTTTCTACCCTGAACCAGAAATTCAGGACTATAGGTAATTGAGGTCATAATTTGTAAGGCAGCTTTTACCATACTATAGTGATGGGAGAAGTTGTCTTTTTGTTTTCTTTTGTTTTTTTACACGGAGGAGTCAATCGAATTGTTAAACAAAATCTTTCATTTACAAGATGCTCATACTACCGTTAAACGTGAGTTAATCGCTGCGTTAACCACCTTTGTCAGCCTCTCCTACATCTTGTTTGTTAACCCAAATATCTTAAATGCGGCTGGTATTCCTAAGGGTGCAGCCTTCACTGTTACTGCAGTTGCGACTGCAGTAGGGTGCTTCTTGATGGGTTTAATCGCCAACTATCCTATTGCTTTAGCACCAACATTGGGTAGTGGTGCTTTCTTTGCCTACAACGTTTGTGTAGGGATGAAGATTTCTTGGGAAACTGCATTAGCTGCCGTTCTTGTAGCTTCTGTTTTATTCATTTTGATTACGATTTTCAAATTGCGTGAAATCGTAGTTGATGCCATTCCTCAAGACATGAAATACGCAATTTCTGCTGGTATCGGCTTGTTCATCGCCTTTATCGGTTTAAAAAATGGCCAAATTATCGTTAACAGCGATTCAACTTTAGTTGCGTTAGGTAAATTCAGTAATCCTGCTGTATGGATCACTTTATTCGGTTTAGTCCTAACTGTAGTCTTGATGGCATTGAATGTTCCTGGCTCAATCTTTATCGGAATGATCGTGACTGCCATTTTTGGTATGATCATTGGTCAAATTTCATTGCCACACGGTATTATTTCAGGTGCACCAAGTATCGCGCCTACTTTTGGTCAAGCAGTTTTCCATATTAAAGACATCAATACAGCTCAGCTTTGGATGGTTGTTTTGACCTTCTTATTGGTAACTTTCTTTGATACTGCTGGCACTTTAATCGGAATGACTGAACAAGCTGGTATGGTTGATAAAAATGGTAAGATTCCACGGATCGGTCGTGCGTTCTTAGCCGATTCAACTGCCATGGTTGAAGGTGCTGTCTTCGGTACCGCTCCACTTGGTACTTCTGTAGAATCAAGTGCCGGCATCGCTATGGGTGGTCGTACTGGTTTAACTGCTATTTTTGTTGGTATCTTCTTCTTGATCAGTATGATTTTCAGTCCGCTTCTTCAGGTTATTCCAACTACAGTTACAGCACCTGCCTTGATTATTGTTGGTGTGTTAATGGCAAGCAATTTAAAGAAAATCGATTGGGATAAATTTGAAATTGCCGTTCCTGCATTCTTGACAGTTGTTGGGATGCCACTTACTTACAGTATTTCTGATGGTTTAGCATTAGGCTTGATTGCTTACCCTATTACGATGATTGCTTCTAAGCGCTACAAGGAAGTAACGCCAATGATGTATATCCTGTTTGTGGTATTTATCATATTCTTCTTGGTAACGAATTTATAGAAAAATGAAAAGACGGTTAACTATTATTGGTTATCCGTCTTTTTTGGTATGATAACTATATTAAGTTTCACATGAAACAGAGTTATGGGAGTAAATTATTAAAATTGACTGTTTTATCGAGATTTAAACTCAATCTTAATAACTTTTTCGCCTTTACTAAACTTTTTCATTGAATGTAAATTTAAAAGCGATTGCGGAATCACATCAGAGTTAATACGATCTATTAGTGTTAAAGCTAATATTTCTTTATTAGTTCTTAATGCATAATCAAAAGACAGTAGTAGATATTTATAACCACGTGTTACTCTAACATTTTTACCAATCAGCTCTTTAAATTGCGGTAAAACTTGCAATTTTTGAAAAGTTGTCCCATCTTTTTTTATATAAATACTGTTCTCATCAATGTTCTTATTTAGTGCATCCGTAAAAAAAGAAGCAGCTCCTTTTTCATATTTTATGCCACATAAATGCATGAAATTTGATTTCCTAGCTTTTACTTTTAGGCAAAGATTATCGGTTTAATAGATCACATTTTGGTTAACAAAATATTTATTAAAAAAGTAAGCTGCATTATATATTGCACCATAATAACGATTTAGTCTTAAATGCTCTTTATAATTTAATCTTTTATATCCCTCTACATTTTTCATAATTCCTCCAAAAAAAATGAGTTCACAAAAAATTTGCGAACTCATATATGGTCGGTTTAGTTTCGGTGTCTGCCACCAATAGGCCCTTACGTCCTACATGAAATATCAGATTGACCATGAGCCGACCGCTCATTCAGATATTTGAACATATATTTTACAAGTAGCTATTTTTTAATCACAACAATAAATTTATAACACGAGGAGAAAACATTATGAAATTAAGCAAAAAAGCACTTTGGATTATCGGTACCTTAATCACCTCGGCAATCGCAGGAATTTTCTTTTATTTAAATATTCATAATAGTTCCGCAACTACCGTTGCAGTAATTCTAGCTGGAGTGGCATTGTATTTTCTTTTTGAAACTGGACAGTTATATAAGAATATTTGGATTAAGATTTTAGTATATTTAATTGATGCCGTTTGGATCGCGTTTGTATTATTAATAATCAGCTTATTTATTCATTAATTTGGAAAGATTTTGACAATCTTTCTTTTTTTATTGCATCAAAGTTTACAAATGTAAATTTAAAGTGTATATTTACATTTGTAAACTAAAGGAGGAGAAAATGGTTAAACTTCAAGAAAATAAAAGCACGATTTCTGATAGTGAGTGGGAAGTCATGCGCATTATTTGGACACTCGAGCCCGTCAGTTCTACCAAAATAATTCAAGAATTGCAGGCAAAAAAGAACTGGTCCGAATCAACAATTAAAACTTTGCTGCGGCGCTTGGTTAAAAAAGAACTGCTTACCACCACAAAAGAAGGCCGGCATTTTATCTACTCTGCTAACGTTAACCAAACCCAAGTGATGACTGAAGCTGCAGAAGAACTACTAAATCGCATGTGCGACATGCACAAAGGCGAAGTTCTATTACAGTTAATCGCCAACTCACCTATTTCAAAGAGTGATTTATCTAAAATAAAAGAAATTATTGCTACTAAAGAAAAAGATGCGCCTTACATGGTGCCATGCAATTGCCTACCAGGCAATGAAAAGATGTGCTAAAAGGAGAAGTTAAAAATGACTATAGCTCAAATCATCACGCTGATTGTAGCGGTTGTCTTAATCGGCTTTATCCTCTGGTGGTTCTTCGGCAAACATCAAGAAGCCGTTGGTACTGCCAGTGTTGATCAAGGCGTTCAAGAAGCAAATATCGTTGTTAAAGGCGGCTATTCCCCTTCTACCGTTGTTTTAAAACAAGGAGTTCCTGCAAAGGTTAACTTCGATATGAATGATTCAACAGCATGTTTGTCTCACGTTGTTTTTGAACAACTTGGTGTTGATAAAGATTTAACTAAGCAAAAAATTACTACTATTGATATTCCCACTGACAAGAAAGGCACTTATAACTTTGCTTGTGGTATGGATATGTTTCATGGAAAGGTTGTTGTTAAATAATGAGTATTTTTTCAAAGAATCAAACTAAAAAAGTTGTTGTTAATGCTAAGAATCATGGCTACAAGCCAGAAGTTGTTACCTTTAAGCAAGGTAAGCCAGCTCAATTAAAATTTATCCCATCAGACAACATGGGCTGTATGAATGAAGTTGTCTCAAAGGATCTGAATTTCGATACTAAACTCGACGGTCAAAAAGAAGTAACGATCGATATTCCAACTGATAAACCTGGCACTTACAACTACGCATGTGGCATGGACATGTTTCATGGTAAAGTGGTGGTCAAATAATGAAGCTTTCTAACATTAAGCGGTTCTGGATTTCCTTTATCCTTTCAATCCCAATGCTCATCCAAATGTTTGCCATGCCGTTTCACTGGATGATGCCGGGATATAATTGGATCGCTTTTATCACGACCACTATTATTATGGCAATCTCGGCTGCGCCTTACTGGTCTAGTGCTTGGGCTGCTTTTAAGCATCACCAGGCAAACATGAACACTCTGGTTGCAGTTGGTACTTCTGTTGCCTATTTCTACAGTATTTTTGCCATGTTTACTGGCCGTGAAGTTTACTTTGAAAGTGCTGCGTTTGTAACGGTCTTCGTTTTACTTGGGGATGCAATGGAAGAAAAGATGCACAACAATGCATCTAATGCCCTAGCCAAATTGATCGATTTGCAAGCAAAGGATGCCGAAGTTGAGCGTAACGGTGAATTTGTTAAGGTGCCACTTGATCAGGTGAAGCCAGGCGACATTATTCGCGTTAAGCCAGGTGAAAAAGTTCCGGTAGATGGCGTGATTGTTGACGGTTCAACTACTATTAACGAATCAATGGTTACCGGTGAAAGCATGCCTGTTACTAAGAAAAAGGGTGACGAAGTTGTTGGTTCAACTATTAACACCAATGGGACTTTTACCTTTAAGGCAACTAAGGTCGGCAGCGATACTATGCTTGCTCAAATTGTCGATTTGGTGAAAAAAGCGCAAACTAGCCATGCACCTATCCAGAACTTAACAGATAAGATTTCTAACATCTTTGTACCGGCTGTTTTAATCATCGCGATTATTACCTTCGTTATCTGGTACGTATTCTTAGGCGCTACAATCGTTAATGCCATGCTCTTTGCCGTTTCTGTAGTAGTGATAGCATGTCCGTGTGCATTGGGTTTAGCAACTCCAACAGCTTTAATGGTTGGTACTGCACGTAGCGCTAAGATGGGCGTTTTAATTAAGAACGGTGAAGTCCTTGAAGAAGTTAGCGATATTGATACTGTTGTTTTTGATAAAACCGGTACGATCACTGTTGGTAAGCCTCAAGTTACCGATATCATTGGTGATGAAAAACAAGTATTAACGATCGCTGCTAGCCTTGAAGAAAACTCAGAACACCCTCTTGCTACAGCTATTGTTAAAAAAGCTAAATTAGATGATATTGCCCTAGCAGCCGTAAAGAATTTTGCTGCAATTGAGGGTAAGGGCGTTAAGGCTAATTATGGTAAGCAAGAAGCTTTTGTAGGTAGCGATAAACTGCTTGAAGATATCATTATTTCCCAGGAAATGAAGAAAAAGGCTATCCAGTTACAAAAAGAAGCTAAAACTGTCGTTTACGTTGGTCTAGGTCAAGATATTATTGGCTTAGTTGCTATTCAAGATGTACCTAAGCCTAGTTCAAAAAAGGCCATTGCAGAACTTAAGAAGCGTGGTTTAAGAACCGTCATGCTTACCGGTGATAATCAAAATGTTGCCGAAGCCATTGGTAAAGAAGTCGGCATTGACCAAGTAATTGCTGGTGTTCTACCAACTGAAAAATCTAATGAAATCAAGAAGCTGCAGGATGCTGGTAGAGTAGTAGCATTTGTTGGTGATGGGATCAATGATGCTCCTGCTTTGTCTACGGCTAATGTTGGTATTGCTATGGGATCAGGGACAGATATCGCAATTGAATCAGGTGGTATCGTCCTCGTCCAAAACGATTTAATGGGCGTTGTGAAGGCACTAGAGATTTCTAAGAAGACTTTCAATAGAATTAAATTAAATCTGTTCTGGGCCCTGATTTACAACACTATTGGTATTCCTATTGCTGCCGGCCTGTTTATGGGATTAGGTTTAACTCTTAGCCCAGAACTAGCAGGACTTGCTATGGCCTTCAGTTCAGTTTCAGTTGTAACTAGTTCATTGCTATTGAATAAAACAAAAATTGCAGGTGCTTAATGAACGAAAAACCAGATTTAACATCTGGTTTTTATTTTGTCTTTTTGCAGGTTTTTTAATCTTTTGTTAACATTATATTATTGTATTAATAAAGGAGTTGATGAATAAGCAAGCTGTGCTTGCTCTTATGGAAAATAATACCCAAACTACACGCGAAAAAATTATCAAAACTAAAAAGAATTATAAACGTGCTCCGTTGATGCCGGTTCATTTAAGAGTAATGATTGCTGTTATCTTAGGTCAAATAGCCTGTGGCTATGCCTTGGGCATCAGTGGTACAGCACTTTCAAATGCCGCTAAATATATTGACATTAGCGATTTATGGACCGGTTTAATCGGAGCTGGTTCATTGATTGGATTAGCTGGCAGTCTTTTAATAGGACGACTTTCTGATAAAATTGGTCGCCGTCAGTTATTAATGATCAATATGTATATTCTGGCAGGATTAACCCTAATTCACTTATTGACAGCTAATTTATTATTGACCTTCATCATTAGAATCGGAATCGGATTAATGATTGCTGTTGATTATACTGCTGGTAATGCTTTATTAACAGAATGGTTACCTAAAGGTGAGGATAGTAAGCGCCAAAGTCATTTATTGATCTATTGGACAATCGGTTTCATCTTATCCTATATAGTTGGTACTCTCATTACTGGCTTGGGCGCTTATACTTGGCAACTGATTATAGCTACCGGTGCCGTTCCAGCAATTATTACCGCTTTATTCCGAAGTTTCTTTTCGCTTCCCGCTTCTCCTACTTGGCTCGCAAGTAAAGGTAAAGTTAAGAAAGCAAACAAAATCATTAGTAAACACATGGGACACAAATGGCGCTTGCCTAAACGATTTATGAAAAAGAAAGCGCCTAAAGATATTGCCTGGGGAATTTTATTCTCTAAGAAATATTTACGCCGCACTTTAGTTGGTGGTATCTTTTATGCTTGCCAAGCATTTTCATTCTTTGGTATTAGTATTTTCTTACCAATTTTGCTTAGCAGCATGAATATTACAGGTAGCAGCATCTCCGGAATCATTTACAATGGCGGTATGTTTGTCGGCGTTCTATTCGGTATCTTTATTTTTAATAAAATTAGTCGCCGTACATTTTTAGTTGGCAATTTTTTAACTTCAGCTGTTTTAATTGGTATTATGGCTTTAGTACCTGGGTTAGATTCAATGATTAAATTATCCATTTTCACTATTTTTGCGATTATCCTTTCATCAGGATTAGTGCTTGATTACCCATATCCCACTGAATTATTTGGCATTAAAGTACGTGGGACAGGAGTTGGTACGTGCATTACAATTAGCCGTTTTGGTGCAGCCGCTGGTACATTTTTATTACCGGTTCTAACCAATATTGGTGGTGCAAAATTAGCTATGTTAGTTTGTGCAATTGTATTGCTCTTCGCATTTATCGTTTGTCTTATCTGGGCACCAGAAACATCACCGAAATTTATTAAAGCTGAACAAAATAATAATTAATTATCATAAAAAGACAGATGCATCTTCGCATCTGTCTTTCTTACTTCTTGTCTTTCTTCTTTTTATCTTTAGAATCCTTATCAAGCAATTCTTCTGGATCCTTGTGTTTTGGCGTCTTTTTTGGATCTGGAACGGTCGCAAAACGATCAAGCATCTTTTGTAAATTATTAGGGTTGTCAAAAGTTAATCCCATAACTCATCTTCCTTTCGTTTTCCTCATTATATAAAAATTAATAAGCTACTAGCAACTTATTTAATTATTTATGATCAATGAAACGCTGCATTTTTATCATTTCTGAGCCAGCCAAATCAACACTAATTAGATCATCATAATTATGGTCACTAATCTCACCTAAATCATATTCAGTTAAGATTTTTAAATCAAAGCCTTCATCGCCACGATCAGCAATTAAGCCCAATCGATCTGGATAATGATAAATAGAATCACTGATTTTTATCACATGACCATCAGGCCAATTCTCAATTACCTCGGTGATTGACTTTATCGGGCCATTAAGATTAAGTGATCGTTCCAAATAGTCAGGATCAAAGCTATGATTTTTCTGTTGCCAATTTACTAAATAATTAAAATAATTCAGTCTTTCTGATTCTTCCGTAACGTGCGCAACATGACTCCGAGCTATCACGGCAATAGATTCTACTTGTCCCAATTCATTTAAGCTCTCAAGCAAAATATTATCTTCATCATACTTAAGCACTTTGCCAATCACAAAATTACCAAATTGATCATCGAAAGTATAATCAAAATAAATTTCTACTAATTTTAATTCATTAAACTCATAATTTTGCTTTTGCTTCAAATAATGAATAAATAAATTATTATCTATGCTGTTTACGTCAACACAAACAATATCTTGAAGAGGAATAACCGTAGCAAAATGTTCAATAGAAGTGCCGTTCTTTTCTAAAATACGGACTTCTTTTTTATCAAGCTGTGTAATCAAACCAGTGTAAGTTACGCCGGTATCAACCTCAAAAGTTACAAAAGGCTGCGCATCAGCAACATTGATCAGTAAGTCATAAATATCAGTGAAATCCCAGTTCTTTACTGAACTATTTAAGTGCCCCATGTCAAATGGATCCTTAATTTCAGTTGTCGCATAATAATGCAACACTGGTGTGTCGTCCTCTATTTTGGCTATTTGATCTTCCTTGATAAAAACAATTCCGCCTTGATTGCCAGTTTGATCAACTGATTCTAAAACGATCCAACCATGTTCACGTGCCACAATTTGACCAATATAGTAGGAATTTGCATCAATAAAAGTAATGCTCTCATCCCCATCCAAATTATATTTTTCTTGATCAGCATTCAATGTAACTTGCACTAATTTGTTCACGTCTATCCCTCTTTTCTGTATAAGTTCAAGTATCCACTAAGAAACATTTTTCTGCAAGAAAAAAAGCGGCATCTATTGATGCCGCTTAATCTCATTTACCCATCAAGTTCAACGCCTTGCAGCTGTTTCATCTTACTATAAACTGCACCACGTTGGCTTGAGTCGAATTCCAGAATTAACATATCGCCACCGCGAATAACCGTTTGTCCATTAGGAATAATTTCATCCCCATCACGGCGAATAGTACTTACACGCGTATCTTCAGGCCACTTAATCTCGGATACCTTTTTGTCAACTAATCTAGAGCTCTCATAAACCGGTAGAACCATTTTATCAGCTTGGCCAGTATAATTAACCTTACGATCACTATGCTTGTCCATAGCGGCCGCTAAGAGGCCGTAAATTGGTTTTCCGCCAAGAAGTTCATCAACTAGCAGCGCAATAAATGCTACAACAGCAAGTGGCATTAAATGTAGCAATGAGCCAACCATTTCAGTAATCAAAATAATTGCGGTAAATGGTGCGCGAATAATTGCGGCGAAATAGCCAGCCATTGAAAAGATTACTAAGTTAACTACTAAACGCTGAGGCAATAGTCCAAGTTGAACCATGAACAAACCATAAGTAGCACCAATTAAAGCACCCATGGTCAAAATTGGCAAAAAGATACCACTTGGTAAACCAGAGTCATAGGCCACGATTGAAAAGACAATTCTCATGACATAATAGAACGCCAACAGGCCAACTAATCCCCATCCACTTTGTGTAATTATATGGGGCATTGCCAAAATCAAGCGATTACCAGGACCTGTAATTAATGGCCAGAAGTAGGCTATTGGAATTAAGATTGCCAAAGGGATTAAGCCATGAAGCCAGCGAGGCAAAAACGTGATTCTTGCATAAACTTTTTTCAAACTAAACAGTCCGACTTTGTATAAATGGCCTAGAACACCTAATAAGATCCCTAAAATAATCAAGTGCCAATAGAGCACAATTGGAAATGAATGATTATATAAAATTCCAAGCGCTGGATGGATACCGAATAAATTGGAAACCACAAAGTTGGAAGCAATTGCTCCAGCTAATGCATTCATCCAAACAAGTGGAGAGAAATTATGGAAAACTTCTTCTAATACAAACAATGCTCCACTAAGAGGTGCACCAAATGCAGCAGATAGACCACTAGCGGCACCGGTTGCTAACAAAATTCGTGAATTAAGCTTATTTTGCTTAAAGCCTTGGCCTACACCCTGGCCGATGGTTGAGCCGAGTTGTAATGAAGGGCCTTCTGGTCCCAAGAACAAGCCTGTACCAATTACCAGAATACCCCCTATTAGCTTACGCCATAAGATTGGGAACCATTGCAGAGATAACTTTCCTTGAAGCTGTAATTTTACTTCAGGAATACCTGATCCTCCAACATGAGGATATTGTTTTACAAAATACCCTGCAATTACGGCTACGGCGATAAAGCCTATAATAATCACAATAAACCATAATGGATTGCTGTGAGCTAATTGAAATAAATGCAGCCAAAAACCTGACGTTTTTTCAATTCCAAATCTAAATAGCCCAACTACTATACCAGTAAAGATACCAACTACTAACGCTTGTAAAAGTAGTTTTATATTGGTTTTATTTCCCTCGTCTTTCATATAACCCTCTCTTTAATTGAACAATCACGACAAACTCTATTGTACAATAAAAAACCAGCTAAGATTTAGCTGGTTTTTGGTTTCATGTGAAACAGATTTATTATTTTTCTTCATACCATTCAGTATGGAATGTACCTTCACGATCATTTCTTTGGTAAGTATGTGCACCAAAGTAGTCACGTTGACCTTGAATAAGGTTAGCTGGTAAATCTGGGTTAAAGATTGATTCTAAGTAGTTAAGAGCTGCACTTAAAGTTGGAGTTGGTACGCCAGCCTTAGTAGCGAATTCAACTGACTTTCTCAAAGCTGGAAGGTTTTCTTCCATTAACTTTCTGAAATAGTCATCTTGGAACAAGTTCATGAGCTTGTTGCCTTTAGAATACGCATTTTCGATATCTTTAAGCATTGCAGAACGAATAATGCAGCCTGCTTCCCAATCTTGAGCAATTGACTTGTAGCGCAGGTCCCAATCATAAGCTTCGGCAGCCATGGTTAATTGTTGGAAGCCTTGTGCGTATGCGACAGCTTGAGCTAATTGCAAAGTCTTTTCGAATTCATCCACTAAATCGTCAGGAATTGCACCCTTGTACTCAAACTTAGCTTGCTTAATACCGCTCTTCACTGCTAAATGAGCTTGCTTACTCATGAAACGAGCCATAACAGCTTCAGCTACGACAGTTACTGGAGCGCCAAGTGCAACACCGTCTTCAAGCATCCAGTTACCGGTACCCTTGTATGAAGCAACATTTAAGATATGGTCGATAACGTGATCTGAAGTTAAATCATCCTTTTGAGCTAATACTTTAGAAGTGATTTCACTAAGGTATGCTTCAACCTTACCATGGTTCCACTTGTCAAAAATTGCGGACATCTCATCATCGCTCTTGTGGGCAACATCACGGAGCAAGTTGTAAACTTCTGAGAATTCTTGCATAATTCCGTATTCGATACCGTTATGTACCATCTTGACATAGTGACCAGCACCTTCAGGCCCCATGTAGTAGACACATGGCTTGCCTTCAGTATTCTTAGCGGCGATTGCTTCAAGAATTGGAGCAACTTCCTTATAAGCTGGTTCATCACCACCGGGCATCAAAGCAGGACCATTCAAGGCACCTTCTTCACCACCGGAAACACCCATTCCGATGAAGTGAATGCCATGCTTTTCCATTTCGTGGAAACGACGGTTAGTGTCGTGGTAATTTGAATTACCACCATCAATTAAAATATCACCTTTATCCAAAAGTGGCAGCAATTTTTGCAAAGTTTGATCCACTGGATCACCAGCCATAATTTGGATCAAAATCTTGCGTGGCTTTTCGAGTGAATTAACAAATTCTTCCCATGTATAACATGGCTTCAACTTATCATCTTCATATTTTGCAAAAGCATCAACTTCTGATTTATCAATTGAAAAGCCAGAAACTGAGAAGCCGTGATTTCTAACGTTTAAAGCGAGGTTTTTACCCATAACGGATAAACCGATAACGCCGAATTGTTGCATATCTTTAACATCCTCCATTTAATCAAAATTCATCATGTTTTATTATACTTTTTAAAGACAAAAAAGCGAAATTAAAAGACCGCTCTTTAGTCATTCCCTGGGAAATATTGCCACAAAAAAAGCGAGATTTTCATCTCGCTTTTTTGGTCAATTGAATTAAAACTAATTAGAAATTAGTGTTGTGACGCACCGGAAACTGTATCAGGAGCAGTATCTTCTTCTGGTTCTGATTCTTCATGTTGAGATGCACCTGTTGCAGCGTCAGCTTCCAAGCCATACTTTTCAGCAAAGTAGCTGAATGGCTTCAAGTCTTCGGCTTGATACTTCTTGACGAATGCAGGATCGTCAAGTGAGTTCAATTCAGTTGAGTAAGGCATTTCGTGGGTGTACTTAACATCAATCAACATTGGGCCATCCATCTTCTTGAATTCGTCAACTGCTTCTTCGAATTCTTTCTTAGTGCGTACAGTAACGCCCTTCACGTTCATACCTTCAGCAACCTTAGCCCAGTCGTTGTCAGGGATAATAACGCCTGATAATGGTTGGTTAGATTCATCCTCTTGTTCAGCTTGAATGTAACCTAAAGTTTCATTAGTGAAGATAATGTTCAAAACATGCATGTTGTAGCGTGCCATAGTGAGTAATTCTTGGTTCATCATAGCAAAGCCACCATCACCAGCTAATTGCCATACTTCACGGTCTGGGTAAACAGTTGCAGCCATTAAGGCAGCTGGAGCACCGTAGCCCATTGTTGCGTGCAAGCCTGAAGTAGTCCACTTTTGATCATCATGCAAGTTCAAAAGACGGCATGAGTCAACGTTAACGTTACCAACATCGATTGCAAAGATAGCATTGTCATCAGCCTTCTTGTTGATTACATCCCAGATTGGTTCTGGACGTACAGGCATTTCATCTGAATTCTTAAAGCTATCTTGCCAAGCATCCCAATTCTCACGGTCTGCAATAGCAGCCTTGTAAAGTGGTGATTCGCTTCTAGTTTCACCAGCGTCAATAATTGCTCTCAATGCCTTCTTAGCATCAGCTAACATTGATACATCAGTTGAGTGACGCTTACCAAACTTAGCTGGATCAACATCAATTTGAATTACCTTGGCATCCTTAGGGAACCATAATACTGAGAATGGTGAGTTATTGCCAACCCAAACAACTAAGTCAGTTGCACCTTGAACTTCTTGTGCGGCCTTTGGTCCAATACGACCGATGGTACCCATGTATGCTGGAAACTTGTCTTCTACGATACCTTTGCCTAAGTATGATGACATAATTGGAGTCTTGAATTTTTCGGCAAATTCCTTAACTTCATCACCGGCATCTTTAGCGCCTAAACCAATGTACATGGTTGGGTTCTTAGCTTCCTTCAAAAGCTTAACAGCTTCATCAACTGAAGTCTTAGTTGGTGCTGCGTAGTTTGGCTCTGGATGAGCATCCTTGTTTACACGGAAGTTATCCTCAATCTTTTGCCAACCGTAGTCCTTAGGAATGATTAAAACTGCAGGACCTTTTCTTGCGTAGGCTTGACGGATAGCTTCGTCAGTCAATACTGGAATAAGCTCTGGAGTCTTAGCTGAAGCGCACCAAACGCTAGCGTCTAAGAACCATTTATCTTCATCAAAAGCTTGGAAGAAGTCGATATCTTGTCTGCTAGTTGGAACGTTAGCTACAATAGCTACCATTGGTGTCTTATCAAACTTAGCATCGTATAAACCGTTAAATAAGTGAGCAGCACCAGGACCAGCTGAGCCGAAACATACACCCAACTTACCTGTTACCTTATATTCTGATGATGCAGCAAGTGCGCCAGCTTCTTCGTGACGTACTTCGATAAATTTCATCTTATCTCTGAAGTCATAGATGGCATTCATACTTGAGTCGAATGAACCACCTGGGAAACCATAGATGTGGTCAATTCCCCAATCATAAATAACTTTAAGCATTGCATCAGAACCATTAATTTTTGTCATTATAAGTACATCTCCTTAACTTTTCGTTTCTTTCATAATGTATTAAAACACATTTTTTCACATTTTTAAAACGTTAAAATCGTTGTTATTATGCAAATGAAAACGTTTTTACAAAAATAATTATTTCACAAGTATTAATAATTTTATCCTTATAGTTCATGATTTGTTAGCGTTTTCTGTTGTGATTTCATGAACATTATTATACTAAAAATCATTTATTTTATATACATTTATTATTACTTATAGTCAAAATTTAAAGAAAAAATTTTTTCTTTTTATTCAATCGTCCATTTTTTAGGTTGCGAGTTATTTCAAAAGGGCATGAAAAAAGCATAGTGGCAGTATTTGTCAACTATGCTTTTTACTTATTCATTTTATTTGTTTACTTTGGAATAGCGACCATTTTGAATATAAACACTCAAGATAGCTAAATCAGCTGGGTTTACCCCCGAAATACGTTCGGCCTGAGCTAAAGTCTCAGGACGAATCTTTTCAAATTTCTGACGAGCCTCAGTCGCTAATCCTTCAATCATCTCGTAATCGATATCAGCAGGAATCTTCTTAGCTTCCTGTCTCTTTAAACGAGCAATTCTGGTTTCTTCTTTCTTAATGTAACCAGCGTACTTGATCCCAATTTCGACTTGTTCCTTAACGTAACGGTCACCAGGAATTGTTTCACCAGTAAGATGTTCAATATCCGCAATTTTCACGTTAGGACGACGTAAGAACACATCAGCTTTAACTCCTGCCTTCATCGGCTCTTGTCCAATGCTCTTTAAAAATTCTTGTACATCATCAGTCAAGTGAACAGTAATTTCATGCAATCTTTCTTTTGCATCCCTAATAGTTTGTTTCTTTTCTTCAAACTTTTCGTAACGTTCATCAGAAATCAAACCAAGTTCGTGACCGTATTCGGTCAAGCGCAAATCTGCATTATCATGACGTAAAATCAAACGATATTCGGCACGACTAGTGAGCAAACGATATGGTTCATTAGTACCCTTAGTTACCAAATCATCAATCAAAACACCGATATAAGCATCGTTTCGTCCCAAGGTAAAGCCAGGCTTGTCTTGCGCACTTAGTGCAGCGTTAATCCCAGCAATCAACCCTTGACCAGCGGCTTCTTCATAGCCTGACGTACCATTCATCTGTCCAGCAGTAAATAAGTGCTTGATGTTCTTAGTCTCAAGAGTGTGCTTCAATTGCCATGGTTCAACCACATCATATTCAATTGCATAACCTGGGCGCATCATCTCAGCGTGTTCAAGTCCCGCAACTGAGTGAACCATTTTAAGCTGAATTTCTTCAGGCATTGAAGTTGAAAAGTCGCCTACATAAACTTCTTTAGTAGTTCTACCTTCTGGTTCAAGGAAAATTTGATGACGATCTTTATCGGCAAAACGAACCACCTTATCTTCAATAGAAGGACAATAACGAGGGCCCACTCCCTTGATAATCCCACTAAACATTGGTGCTCGATCAAGATTATCACGAATAATTTCATGGGTACCGTTGTTGGTGTAAGTCATCCAGCAAGAGATTTGATTCTTTAAATAGTCAACGTCTTTACTTTCATATGAGAAATGACGAGGAGTTTTATCACCAGGCTCTTCTTCAGTCTTGGAGTAGTCAATCGTATTACCGTTAACACGTGGAGGAGTACCAGTCTTAAAACGACGAAGCTTAAAACCAAGTTTTTCAAGGTTTTCTGACAACTTGATTGAAGGAGTTGTGTTGTTAGGACCTGAAGAATAAGTAAGTTCACCAATAATAATTTTGCCGCGTGCTGCAGTACCGGTAGTCAACACAACGCTTTTAGCATGGTATTTTGCACCTGTATTGGTAATTACACCTTTGCAAACGCCGTCTTCTACTACTAATTGATCTACAATTGCCTGACGCAAAGTTAAATTAGGCGTATTTTCAATAGTATCCTTCATATGCTCATGATATTGCCACTTATCAGCTTGGGCACGAAGAGCACGTACGGCTGGACCCTTACCGGTATTCAACATTCTCATTTGAATATAAGTAGCGTCAATGTTTTTACCCATTTGTCCGCCCAAAGCGTCAATTTCACGAACCACGGTCCCTTTAGCAGGACCACCAACTGATGGGTTACATGGCATAAAGGCAACCATATCCAAACCAATAGTCACAAGCAAGGTCTTTTGCCCCATATGTGCACTTGCCAATGCTGCTTCACACCCTGCGTGACCTGCTCCAACAACAATTACATCATATTCATTTGAATCATATGTTTTAATCATATTCTTCCCCTACTTTCCTAAACAGAATTGACTAAACAATTGCGTTACCAGTTCATCTGGCGCGCTTTCTCCAGTGATTTCGCCTAAAGTATCCCAAGCTCCAGTGAAATCAATTTGCGCGATATCTACTGGGATGCCATCATCAACTGCTTGCACTACATCCTGCAATTCTTTTTTAGCCTTAGCTAAAAGTGATGTTTGACGCTGGTTAGTAACCATTACTTGATCATTAGAATTTTCGATACCAGCAAAGAATAGTTTATTGATTAATTCTTCTAATTTATCAAGATTTTGCTCTTTCAAAATTGAGGTTAAAATAACGTCGCTGCCAGTTTGCTTCTTCATTTCATCAACTGTTATCTTTTGTCCTAAATCAGACTTATTCAAGACAATAATTCTCTTTTTGTTCTTAGTTTCTTCAATTAAAGCTCTATCTTCAGCTGTTAATTCTTGATTAGCATCTATCAACAAAAGTACTAGATCAGCACGATCTAGCGCCTTCTTTGATCTTTCTACCCCGATTTTTTCAACCTTATCGTCTGTATGGTGAATTCCGGCAGTATCAATTAATTCTAGCGGCACTCCTTTTACAGACACATATTCTTCAAGGGTATCTCTAGTGGTTCCAGCTACATCGGTTACAATTGCCTTATCACTTTGAGTCAAATAATTAAGCAATGATGACTTACCCACATTAGGGCGACCGACAATTGCGGTCGCAAGACCATTACGCAAGATTTTACCCTCTTGCGCAGTCTTCAATAGTCGATCTATTTTCTTAATTACTGATTTAGCAGTATCAGACATTTGCTTGGCAGTAACAGTATCGGCATCATACTCTGGATAATCAATATTTACCTCTACATTAGCCAGAGTATCCAAAATCTCCTGTCTCATAGCTTGAATTTTATGCAAAAGCCCCCCAGCAAGCTGCCCTACAGCGACCTGACGTGCTTTATCTGTTTTAGCACGAACAATGTCCATCACACTTTCAGCCTGAGTTAAATCAATTCTGCCATTAACAAAGGCCCGTTTAGTAAATTCACCCGGATCAGCCATACGAGCGCCATGACTTAATAAAAGTTGCAAAATATGATTTGTAACCACAATCCCACCGTGACAATTGATTTCAACAATATCCTCACGCGTAAAAGTCTTGGGCGCACGCAATACTGTGACCATTGATTCATCGATAGTTTTACCAGTATCAGGATCAATAATATGACCATAGTGAATAGTATGTGTTGGTACTTTAGTCAAATCTGCACCTTTAAAAACTTCATTAGCAATTTTAACTGCATCTTCACCCGACATCCGTACAATGGAAATTCCGCCTTCGCCAATAGGGGTGGAAATTGCAGCAATTGTATCGAATTCTGTTAAAGTTTGAGCCATAATTTCACCTTTTCTCAATAAAAAAAGTGCATTATACCACCACGAATAAACATGATGGATAAAGCACTTTGACTACTTTATCTAAAAATCATTTTAGATTGATATTCTTTTATCTCTTTTTGCGTCCTAAACGCTTGTAAGTTTTTCTTATCTTACGTTTACGCTCACGTTCAGCTTCTGCCTTAGCCTCTTGCTCTCTCTTAAATTTAATAGGATTCTGCAAGATAAAGGTTTGAACTGCCTGGAACAAGTTAGAAATAACCCAGTAAAGTGTAATTGCTGATTGGAAACTTAGTGCCATTACACCTACCATGATTGACATTCCGTAAGTCATTACCTTTGTCATCCCATTTTGAGCTGACTTAGGAGTAGCTAACTGACTAATGTAACTAGACAAGAAAGTGAAAACCATTGCCAAGATCGGCATTATGAAGTATGGATCTGGTTTACTCAAATCCATCCATAAAAAGCGTCCTGTTTGCAATTGTGGTGTACGTTGAATTGCCCCAAACAAAGCATACATAACGGGCAATTGAATCAAAACAGGCAAACATCCAGTATATGGATTTACTCCTGCTTCTTTATATAGTTTATTAGTCTCTTGTTGTAATAGCGTCCTTGATTCAGTGTCACGTCCTGGATATTTCTTACGCAACTCATTAATTTGTGGCTGAATGCTTTGCATCTTGGTTGTGCTTCGAATAGAAATAGCATTCAAAGGCAACAAGACAACACGAACAATAATGGTAAAGACAATAATTGCCCAGCCATAACTATTGCCCATTAACTTAGCTAACCACAAAATAAAAGCTGACATGTAATAAACAATCCATCTGTCCCACCAATTTCCACTGTTATGTGAAATCGGAGCAACATGACCGTTTGCACCTTGAGTCGCACATCCTGTCAAAACGACAGCAAGTGTAATCAAAGCTAAAACGGCAAGAAGACGTTTGACACTTCTCTTGGTCAGAATGTCCTTCAATCTAATTTTCCTCAACTTCATCTGGCATTTCTTCAATAATATGAGCCAAAGCTAATGCATGAAGCAAGTTTTTTCGTACTTTGACCATATCAAAATTACGAGCATGAGGCCGCGTAATGATTAAAAAATCAGTATGTGGATCAATCTCCAACTTCTTTTCATCAATTACGGCCCGAATATAACGCTTGAGTCGATTACGTGCAACTGCAGTATGACCAACCTTCTTGCCAACAGAAATACCTACACGAAAATGCTTGTTTTCTGCTTTTTCTACCTTATAGATGACAAAAGCACGGTTAGCTACTGAATTACCAGACTCGAAAACTTGCTGGAAATCTTTTTCAGATTTTACTCGATAAGACTTTCTCAAAACGTTTCATTCCACTCTATGTAGACTAAAAAAGCCACTGGGATTCAGTGGTTTAAGCAGATAAGACTTTTCTACCCTTTGCGCGGCGTCTTGCTAAAACCTTACGGCCATTTGATGTGCTCATACGCTTCATAAAACCATGAACACGTGAACGGTGACGCTTCTTAGGTTGGTAAGTTCTCTTAGTTGTCATTGTAAACTGCACCTCCATAAAATCTTTGTGCTAAATACACAATTTCTTATTAAGAATAGCACGAATAGCCGCAAAAACCAAGTATTTATTTAAAAAAAGCATTCATGATTCATTCAAAAATAAATCCCTTAAACAGCATTTTTATGTGGATAAAAAAATAAATATTTTTTCACACGAAGTAATTCACAAGATAATTCCCAATGTTTTCCACATCCCACAGGGTGTTAAAAATTAAATTCACACCATGTGGATAACGCATATGGTAATGAACTTAAAGTATTGCTACAATAGCAAAAGCAATCCACAGGTCAACTGTGCATAAAGTAACTTTTCGATTTGAATCATGTCAAAATGTTCATATTAGCATTAAAATAATCCACAGGCTGTTAATCATGTTAATTACTTTTACTCTTGTGGAAAACTTTTATATAAAATGATACACTTAATGTGCTTTTTACTATTGGGGGAATGCACATTGTTCGACATTGAAAAATTCTGGCAACATTTTAACGATGAGATGCGGGCTCGTTTTAATGAAGTTGCTTATAATGCATGGTTTAAAAATACTAAGCCTATTTCTTACAATAAAAATACACATGAATTGAAAATCTTAGTTCAAAATCCTGTTGCAAAGGGGTATTGGGAGAAAAATTTATCTTCACAACTGATTCAATCGGCCTATGGTTACGCCGGAATTGAAATATTACCTGTATTTCAGATAACTGAAAATAACGAAAGTCCTGAACGGATCGTCACACCCGAGCCCAAACATGATATTCAACTACAACAAGAAAAAAGAGCACCTAGACAATTCACCAAAAATTTAAAATTAAACGAAAAATATACCTTTGATAATTTCGTTCAAGGTGAGGGAAACAAATTAGCTGCCGGCGCCGCATTGGCTGTAGCAGACAGTCCTGGTAGCTTTTACAATCCACTCTTTATTTTTGGTGGTGTTGGTCTTGGAAAAACACACTTAATGCAGGCAATCGGTCACCAAATGTTAGCCGAACGTCCTAATGCAAAAGTAGTCTATATACAGAGTGAAACTTTCGTTAATGATTTTATTAATTCCATAAAAAATAAAACGCAAGACCAATTCCGCGAAAAATACAGAACTTGTGACTTGCTGTTAGTCGACGATATTCAATTTTTTGCAAAAAAAGAAGGTATTCAAGAAGAATTCTTCCATACCTTTGAGACTCTATATAATGATCAAAAGCAAATCGTGATGACCAGTGATCGCTTACCAACTGAAATTCCCGATTTGTCCGAGCGTTTAGTTTCTCGATTTACATGGGGTTTACAGGTTGAAATTACACCTCCAGATCTTGAAACACGAATTGCAATTTTACGCAGGAAGGCAGAAGCAGAGGGCTTAGTCATTAATGACAACACTCTCGATTACATAGCCTCACAAGTAGACACTAATATTAGAGAACTTGAAGGTGCACTTGTTAAAGTTCAAGCATATGCAACTATTGAAAAAGCAGACATAAATACAAATTTAGCTCGAGAGGCTCTTGTTGATCTAAAATTAGTCCAAAGAAATCGCGGGTTACAGATATCTAAAATCCAGGAAGTAGTCGCAAATTATTTCCAAACTTCAACTGCCGAATTAAAGGGTAAAAAGCGTGTACGGCAGATTGTAGTACCAAGGCAAATAGCGATGTACTTATCTCGTGAGTTAACTGATGCTAGTCTACCAAAAATTGGACAAGAATTTGGCGGCAAAGATCATACCACGGTAATGCATGCATATGATAAAATCGATAAGCAAATAAAAACAGATACAGAAATAAAAAGTGCTGTGTTTGATTTGAAACAAATGCTTGAGCATTAATTATCCACTGTGGATAACTTTAAGAGTTTTACACATAGTTTTTAACCGTTTCAATTCCGTTATTTTAAGGCTTCTACTGAGTTTTCAACAAAATTCACAGGCCCTACTACTACTAATTAAATATATAATTAATATAAATAACTTAGGAGGACAACAATGAAATTTACAATTAATCGTAATCTGTTTATAGAAAACTTGAACAATGTAATGCGGGCTATTTCCTCAAGAGCAACTATTCCTATTCTTAGTGGTATTAAGTTGGACTTGACTGAAACAGAATTAACCTTAACAGGTAGCGATACAGACATTTCAATTGAAATAAAGATACCTGTAAACGAAGACTTAAATGTGGAATCTACAGGTTCAATTGTTCTGCCTGCTAGATTCTTCAGTGAAATTGTTAAGAAATTACCAGGTAAAGACTTTTCATTTGAAGTAAAAGAAAGTTTCCAAACTCAAATCGTATCTGAAAATAGTGAATTTACAATTAATGGCTTAGATGCAAATAATTATCCACGTTTACCTGAAATCCCTGATAATGCCGCATTTACTATTTCTGGCAAAACTTTCCGTGAAATTATTAATGAAACGCAATTTGCCACATCTAATGATCAAACGAGAGCTATTCTTACAGGTGTTCGCTTCTTCTTTAATCCAACCAACATTAAGGCAGTCGCAACTGATTCTCACCGTTTATCACAGAGAACTATTACTTTAGAAAACGGACCTCAAGCAGAAACCGATCTGATTATCCCTGGTAAAAGTTTGCAAGAATTAGCTAGAATTATTGGAGAAACTGATCCAGAAGTAAAAATTTGCCCTGGTGATAACCAAGCATTGTTTGTAATTGGCAATCTTTCATTCTATTCACGTTTGCTTGATGGCAATTATCCTGACACTGATCGTTTAATTCCAACTGAAAAAACTACTAGTGTTGAATTTGATATTTCAGAATTATCTAGTGCACTTGAACGTGCAAGTTTGTTAACACACGCGGGCCGCAATAACGTAGTAACTTTAACTTTGGATACTACGAACCAAACTGCAAAGTTATCTGGTAAATCCGCAGAAATTGGTAATGTAGAAGAAGATGTAAGTTTCAGGAACTTGGAAGGAAATGACTTACAAATTTCATTCAACCCTGATTACATGCGTGATGCACTTAGAGCTTCTATTACCGATTCTGTAGTAATGAGTTTTACTAAGCCACTGCGTCCATTCGTCATTAATCCAGATAAAGATGATATTGAATTTGTTCAATTAATTACACCAGTTAGAACCTACTAATTAAGTACACAAAATTTAGGTATTAAAAAACTGCCCCATTGTGGGCAGTTTTTATTTGTTTTTCTGTTAAATGCTAAAAATCGACGCTCTAGTATTTTTTATTCGGGACAGTGTGATCAGGTTATTTGCAAAAAAACCGCAGAAAACGCCTTAAATAGCGGTTTAAGTTTGTTATTTGTTATGAAAACTAATATAATTATATAGGTAAAAAGAGTATTGAAGGTGAACATCATCAAATATTTTATAATTGTTGGCGACTGTATAACTTTAGGGCAATTCCTTAAAGAAGAGAGCGTTGTTTCGTCAGGCGGACAAGCTAAATTTTATCTCCAAGATAATCCAGTAACTTTAAATGGAGCACTTGAGAATCGTAGAGGTAAAAAAATTCGCGTTGGAGATCATTTGCTAGTTAATGGGCAAGAATATGAATTTCGGCGGGAAGAGTAATGTATCTTGATCATTTTGTAGTTCAAAATTTTCGTAATTTAAAAAAGCTTGATATCGATTTTGATCCTAACGTCAATATTTTTATTGGCAAAAATGCGCAGGGAAAAACCAATCTTTTGGAAGCAATCTATTTTTTAGCGTTGACTAGATCCCATAGAACCAATTCTGATAAAGAATTAATAGGTTTTGGTGGCGAATACACCAATTTGCTTGGTCATGTGCAAAAAAGCCAGGTTGATTTAACATTGCGTGTTTTGATCACCCAAAAGGGTAAAAAAGTATGGATTAATCGTGTTGAGCAAGCTAAGTTATCGAAGTACGTTGGCCAATTAAATGCAATTTTATTTTCTCCGGAGGATTTGGAGTTGATAAAGGGTGCTCCAGCCTTGCGGAGAAGATTTATGGACCAAGAATTCGGTCAAATAAATGCGGAATATTTATACTTTGCTAGTAAGTATCGGCAAGTTTTGCTTCAAAAAAATAATTATTTAAAGCGACTTGCCAAAGGAAAAACAAAAGATCAGGTCTTTTTGGATGTATTGTCAGATCAGCTTGCAGGTATTGCTGCAGAAGTGATTTTTCGTCGTTTTAAGTTTTTGCGATATTTAAGTCACTATGCTAGCGATGCATATGCACATATCAGTTTGGGTGGTGAGAAGCTAGCAATAGCGTACCACCCATCTGTTTCTACTATTGAAGCGGATGATACTGTTGAAGAGATTTATCAAAAAATACTAGCAAACTTTGAACGCAATAAAGCGATTGAAATGCGGAAGGGTACTACTACGTCTGGACCGCACCGAGACGATGTTGAGTTTAAGCTCGATGGTAAAAATGCCCATTTATATGCTTCCCAGGGACAGCAACGTTCCATTGCTTTAAGTGTAAAGTTGGCAGAAATTCAGTTGGTTCATCAATTAACTGATGAATATCCATTGTTGTTATTAGATGATGTGATGAGTGAGCTAGATCACACTCGTCAAAGTGCACTCCTTAATTATATTCATGGAAAGACTCAGACCTTTATCACTACAACAGATCTGGAAGGAATTTCCTGGGAAATAATTAAGAAGCCACGTGTGTACCACATTCAATCAGGCAAAATTAGTTTTGAGAAGGAGAATTAAATGGCTGATAATTCAAAGAAAAATCTTGATAAGGTCAAAAAATATGAAAAAGAGGCCGACAAGTATAATGCCAGTCAAATTCAAGTCTTAGGCGGCCTGGAGGCTGTTCGTAAGCGACCAGGTATGTATATCGGTTCGACTAGTTCTCAGGGATTGCACCACTTAGTGTGGGAAATTATTGATAACAGTATTGATGAACGACTTGCTGGTTTTGCTACCAAGATTGAAATTACTGTTAATGAGGATGGTAGTGTTACTGTTCAAGATGATGGTCGTGGTATCCCAGTAGATATTCAGAAAAAGACAGGTCGTCCAGCATTAGAGACCGTATTTACTGTACTTCACGCCGGTGGTAAATTCGGCGGTGGCGGATACAAGGTATCAGGTGGTTTGCACGGTGTTGGTGCATCTGTTGTAAATGCTTTGTCCACTAAGCTTGATGTAACTGTCATGCGTGATGGTAAAAAGTATTTCATTGATTTTGATCACGGCCGTGTTAAGGATGATATGAAACAAATTGGTACTGTGCCACTTGATCAACATGGTACTATTGTTCATTTCTATCCAGATCCTGATATTTTTACTGAAACTACTACTTTTGATGACAAGATCTTAAAGAATAGAATTCGTGAACTTGCATTTTTAAACAAGGGATTAAAGCTTACTTTTACTGATAAACGTAAAGATAGTGCTGAAACCGACGTATACAAGTACGAAGGTGGTATTAAAGAATACGTTGCCTTTTTGAACAAAGGACAAGAAGTATTATTTGATGAACCAATCTATGTTGAAAGTACTTATAACGGTATTGATGTGGAAGTTGCTTTGCAATATACAAATGGCTATAAGACCACTTTGATGACTTTTGCTAATAATATCCACACCTATGAAGGTGGGATGCACGAGGCTGGTTTTAAGACTGCTTTAACTCGTGTAGTCAACGACTATGCGCACAAGGCTAAGATCTTAAAGGATAAGGATGACAATCTTTCTGGTGAAGATATCCGTGAAGGAATGACAGCTGTTGTTTCAGTTAAGCACCCAAGTCCTCAGTTTGAAGGTCAGACCAAGACTAAGTTGGGTAACTCAGATGCTAGAACAGCAGTAGATAAGTCATTCTCTGAGACTTTTAGCCGTTTCTTAATGGAAAATCCATCTGTTGGACGCAAGATTGTGGAAAAGGGACAACTTGCTGAACGTGCTAGAACAGCTGCTAAGCGTGCGCGTGAAGTTACCCGTAAAAAGTCCGGTTTGGAAATTGCAAACTTGCCAGGTAAATTAGCTGACAATACCAGTAATGATCCAAGTATTTCTGAATTATTTATCGTTGAGGGTAATTCAGCCGGTGGTTCAGCAAAACAAGGTAGATCTCGTTTGACCCAAGCAATTTTGCCAATCAGAGGTAAGATCTTGAACGTTGAAAAAGCTTCAATGGATCGTATTTTAGCTAACCAAGAAATCAGATCTTTATTTACAGCTTTGGGTACAGGCTTTGGTGCAGATTTTGATGTGTCTAAGGCTCGTTACCATAAGTTAATTATCATGACTGATGCCGATGTCGATGGTGCTCACATTAGAACTTTGCTTTTGACGCTGTTTTACAATTACATGCGTCCAATGATTGAAAAGGGATATGTATACATCGCTCGTCCACCTCTGTATCAAGTTCGTCAGGGTAAGGTAATTAAATATCTTGATACTGATGAAGAATTGCATGATTACTTAGGTAGTTTGCAACCAAGTCCTAAGCCAGTTGTACAGCGTTACAAGGGGTTAGGTGAAATGGACCCAGAACAATTATGGGAAACTACTATGAATCCAGAAAATAGACGTTTGGATCGAGTAAGTCCTGAATATGCCAAGGATGCGGATGCAGTCTTTGAACTTTTAATGGGTAATGAAGTTGCTCCAAGACGTGACTTTATTCAAAAGAATGCTAAATATGTTGAAAATTTGGATGCATAGGAGAGGTTAGATGGACGATAATCAAACTCAAGATCGTAGAATTAGAAACGTCGATTTAACTAGCATGATGCGTAGTTCATTCCTGGACTATGCAATGTCAGTTATTGTAGCTCGTGCTTTGCCTGATGTTCGCGATGGTTTGAAGCCTGTACAGCGTCGTATTCTTTATGGAATGAGCGAATTAGGTGTTACGCCTGATAAGCCATACAAGAAGAGTGCCAGAATTGTTGGGGAAGTTATGGGTAAATTCCACCCACACGGTGACTCATCAATTTATTTAGCTATGGCGCACATGGCACAAAACTTTTCATACCGTTACATGTTAGTTGATGGTCACGGTAACTTCGGTTCTGTTGATGGGGACGAACCAGCCGCAATGCGTTATACCGAAGCAAGAATGAGCAAAATCGCTGTTGAAATGCTTCGTGATATCAATAAAAACACAATCGACTGGCAAAGAAACTATGATGATACTGAAAATGAACCAGTAGTATTGCCAGCTAGAATTCCTAACTTGTTAGTTAACGGTGCTAATGGTATTGCTGTTGGTATGACAACTAATATCCCACCTCATAACTTGAGCGAAGTAATTAGTGGTTTGCACATGTTGATGAAAAATCCTGATGCCACTACTAAGGATTTGATGAAGGTTATTCCAGGCCCTGATTTCCCAACTGGTGGAATTATTATGGGTCGCGGTGGAATTTATCGTGCTTATGAAACTGGTAAGGGCAACATCGTTGTACGTGCCAAAACGAATATCGAAACAGAAAAGAGTGGCCGTGAAAGAATTATTGTTAGCGAAATTCCTTTCATGGTTAATAAGGCTGAATTAGTTAAGAAGATTGCTGACTTAGCACGTGAAAAGATCATCGATGGAATTACTGGTGTTCGTGATGAATCTGACCAGACTGGTATGCGAATTACTATTGATATTCGTAGGGATGCCAGTGCCAGTGTTGTTTTGAATAATTTGTTCAAACAAACTCAAATGCAGGCTAACTTCGGCATGAACATGGTTGCCATTGTTGATGGTGCACCACACTTCTTAACCTTGAAGCAAATGTTGCAATATTACTTGGACCACCAAGAAGATGTTGTAACTCGTAGAACCAAGTTCGAATTAGCTAAGGCTGAGGCTAGAGCCCATATTCTTGAAGGGTTGCGAATTGCTCTAGATAATATTGATGAAATTGTTCATATTATCCGTAACAGTCAATCAAGTGATATCGCTAAGGCAACTTTAATTAGTCGCTTCGGTCTTGATGATAAGCAATCTCAAGCAATTTTGGATATGCGTCTTGTACGTTTAACAGGCTTGGAACGAGATAAGGTTGAGGCCGAATATAGAGAGTTGCAAGCTAAGATTGCCGATTACAAAGATATTTTGGCTAAGCCTGAACGGATCGATAAGATTATTTATGATGAATTATTAGATATCCAAAAGCGCTTTGGTGATAAGCGTAGAACCGAAATTGGTGCTAGCGAAGTTGTTTCAATTGAAGATGAAGATTTAATTGAAAAACAAAATATTCTTTTGACTGTAACTCACAATGGTTACATCAAGAGAATGCCAATTCAAGAATTTAAGACCCAAAACCGTGGTGGTAAAGGTATTAAGGGTATGGGTGTTCAAGATGGTGACTTTATCGAACACTTAATTTACTCAAGTACACATGACATGCTTTTGTTCTTTACTAATGCGGGTAAAGTTTACTCAAAGAAGGCATATGAAATTCCAGAATATGGTCGTATGGCCAAGGGATTGCCAGTAGTTAACTTGCTCCAACTTGAAAAAGGCGAAAAAGTCCAAACTGTGATCAGCGTCCCAGAAGGAGCAGATGATAATTACTTATTCTTCATCACTAAGATGGGTACTGTAAAACGCACTCATGTCAGTGAATTCTCTAACATTAGAAATAGTGGTTTGATTGCTCTTACCTTGCGTGACGGGGATGAATTAAGCAATGTCCTTACTACGGACGGTAAGCAAAACATCTTAATTGGTACTCACTTAGGCTATGCAGTAACCTTTAACGAAAATGATGTTCGTGCTATGGGTAGAACTGCTGCGGGTGTACGCGGAATTAACTTACGTGATCATGATTATGTAGTTGGTTCTGGTGTATTAGGTGCAGACGACCAGGTATTAGTCATTTCTGAAAAAGGCTACGGTAAACGTACTCCAGCTGCAGAATATCCAGTTAAGGGCCGTGGTGGTAAAGGTATCAAGACTGCTAATATCACTGAAAAGAATGGCCTACTTGCTGGCGTAATCGTTATTAGTAAGGGCAAGGACATCATGGTTATCACTACTGATGGTATTATGATCCGCTTTAAGACAAAGAATGTTTCTCAAACTGGACGTAGTACTATGGGTGTTCGCTTGATTAAAGTTAACGACGATAGTCAAGTCGCAAGTTTGACCATTGTTCCATCTGAAGCTGATCAAGATCAAGTTGATGATGAAGATGACAATGACGATAATGAGTAATTAATTAAAAAATCAAAAAATTTGAAGTTTTAAAAAAATTATCAAACTTTTTTGCGTAATAAATAGTGAACAGTAAAAAACTATTTAGGATCACGTGAAAAACTGTTTGGTAATTTTTTATTTATATGCTAGAATTAGAAATTGCGAGTAATATTTCAATTACTCCTTGTTCTTGATTTTAGCAAGAACCATATAGTCCAAAAGGAGGTGCATTAGTCATGGCAACTACAAAGTACGAAGTAACTTACATTATCAAGCCTGATGTTGATGAAGAATCAAAGAAGGCCCTCGTAGAAAACTACGACAAGGTTATCGCTGATAACGGTGGTACTATGGTAGAATCCAAAGACTGGGGCAAGCGTCGTTTCGCATATGAAATTGATAAGTATCGTGAAGGTACTTACCACATTATGACTTTCACTGCTGACAACGCTGACGCAGTTAACGAATTTAGCCGTTTGTCAAAGATTGACAACGCTATCTTACGTTCAATGACCGTTAAGTTAGACAAGTAATTTTAATTTATTGTTTTCGTGATTTAGGAAAGGAAGGACATAAGTATGATTAATAGAGTTGTACTTGTTGGCCGTTTAACACGTGATCCTGAATTGCGTACTACTGGGAGTGGAATCTCGGTTGCTACGTTTACTCTTGCTGTTGACCGTCAATTTACAAATAGCCAAGGTGAGAGGGGCGCGGACTTTATCAGCTGTGTAATTTGGAGAAAATCTGCAGAAAACTTCTGTAACTTTACTTCAAAGGGTTCATTAGTTGGTATTGATGGCCGTATTCAAACCAGAAGTTATGACAATAAAGATGGGCAAAGAGTATATGTAACTGAAGTTGTTGTTGATAACTTCGCATTGCTCGAATCACGCAAGGATCGTGAAGCCCGCGGTCAAAATGGTGGTTATACACCAAATACTGGAAATGCTGGTGCTCCAAGCACTAACAACTTCCAAAATAATGGTGGATCACAAAATACTACTCAGAATACTAATAATCAATCAAACAACGCTCAAGATCCATTCGCAGGATCTGGCGATCCGATTGATATTTCTGATGATGATCTTCCATTCTAAAAATATTTAAAGAAAGGATTCTAGAACATGGCTCAACAAAGAAGAGGCGGCCGTCGTCGTCGTAAGGTTGACTACATTGCAGCTAACCACATCGATTACGTTGACTACAAGGATGTCGATCTGTTGAAACGTTTTATCTCAGAAAGAGGTAAGATTTTACCACGTCGTGTTACTGGCACTAGTGCTAAGAACCAACGTAAAGTTGCAAATGCTATTAAGAGAGCTCGTATCATGGGCTTGTTACCATTTGTTGCTGAAGACTAATTAAAATTAGATCGAATACAAACCAAAAGGACAGGATTATTTCCTGCCCTTTTTTAGTGCCATTTTTTCATTCATAACGCGTAATAATGTATAATTGATACTGATATATTTTACCTTGTAATAGGAAGGATCTTCATGAAAGATTTTTTACGTAAGCTTGAATTGCCTGAATTTATTAAAGATTCGCGATTAACAGCTTCCGTAGTAATCATTTTAGTACTTTCTTTAGTGGGAAGTATTATTGCGATGATTATGAGTCCATTATTTGGTTTAGCAATGGTGCTAATTTTTATTATGTCTGTTGCTTTTGCCATTTATGGAACCTACATTTTGGCAGGTAAGGCAACTAATTTTGCCGTTAATCTGTCTTACCGAATAAAACGTAGTGAGCAAGAAGCCATGATCAAGATGCCACTCGGTATTTTGCTCTATGATTCTGATCATCAGATTCAATGGGTGAATCCTTATTTGCAATTGTATCTTAAAGATACGGATTTAGTAGGTCACACAATTGAAGCTGTAGATCCAGATCTGAATAAATTGTTGAATGAAGCGATTGAAGCTAAAACCTCAGAAAACCATATAGTTAATTGGGATGGACACCGTTTTGAAATGGTGGTCCAAGATGATTTGGGCGTAATTTATCTGCTAGATATTACGCGTTATGCAAAAATCGAAGATAAGTATGAAGCTGAGCGTCTGGCTATTGGACAGATCTTTATTGATAATTATGATGAGTTAAGCGAAACAATGCATGATCAGGAACTGACCAGCATGAGTTCATATGTACAAAACACGTTAAGTAATTATGCTAAGAAGTTTAAGGCATATTTAAAGCGGATCGATGAAGATCACTTTTTACTGCTAGTACATATGCAAGATTTAGCTGAGATGGAAAAGGATAAGTTCTCTGTCTTAGATAAAGTACGACAAGAAACTAGCCGTAACAACACTCCGCTTACCTTGTCAGTCGGGATTGCCTTCGGCTCCGATTCACTCTCTGAAATTGCCAACCAGGCACAATCTAATCTTGATTTAGCCTTAGGTCGAGGCGGGGATCAAGTTGTGCTTCGTCAACCGGGCAAGGATGCACGCTTTTATGGTGGTAAATCCAACCCAATGGAGAAGCGAACTAGAGTCAGAGCTAGAATGGTCTCTCAAGCAATTAGTGAACTATTCAAAGATGCGGACCGTGTTTTCGTCGTTGGACATCAGCGTCCAGACATGGATTCAGTTGGTAGTGGTATTGGTGTCGTAAAGTTGGCTCGCCTTCATGGCGTAAAAGCTAATTTTGTTTTAGATACTAATAAAACAAATTATGACGTAGGGCGCTTAGTGATCAGAATGCAACAGAAGAATCAGGATAAAGATATTTTTATCAGTCCTGAGGAGGCTCTAGCTGAAGCAACTGATAAATCAATGTTGGTTATGGTTGATCACTCTAAGTATTCAATTACTTATTCTCAAGCCTTGTATGATCGTTTGAAGAATAGAATTATCGTAATTGATCACCATAGACGTGGTGAAGAGTTCCCAGAGAATCCAATGCTTACCTATGTTGAACCATATGCTTCTTCAGCCTGTGAGTTGGTTACTGAAATGATCGAGTATCAACAGCCAGCGCAAGGCAAGCAAGTTTTAACAGATCTAGAAGCAACTGCAATGCTTGCCGGTATCGTAGTCGATTCTAAAGAATTCTCGCTTAGAACGGGGACTCGAACCTTTGATGCCGCAAGTTACTTGCGGTCAATCGGCGCTGATTCAGCTGTGGTAAGTTCACTGCTCAAGGAAGATATTGATAGTTTCCTTGAGAGAACACATTTGGTTGCTACATTGAAGATGGTAAAGCTGCATATGGCTGTTTTGTGTGGACCTGATGATAAGATTATCGATCCAATTATCACGGCTCAAGCAGCTGATACGGCACTTGATTTGGAAAATGTGGGTGCTAGTTTTGCCATTACTCGGCGCACTCCAGACACTATCGGTATTTCTGCACGTTCAATGGGTAAGATTAATGTGCAGATTATTATGGAAAAGCTGGGCGGTGGCGGCCATCTTTCTAATGCGGCTACTCAGATTAAAGGTGTTACTATTGAAGAAGCAAGAGCAAAATTGCTTCAAGCAATTGATGAATACGAAAAGGAAAATGAATAAAGGAGAACAAAATGAAGGTTATTTTTACACAAGACGTTAGAGGTCGTGGCAAGCGTGGACAAGTTAAGGAAGTTCCAGATGGATATGCACAAAACTATTTAATCAAGCGTGGCTTGGCTAAGGCAGCTACCAAGGGTAACATGAATACCTTAAAGCGTGTAGAAGCTAACGAAAAGGCTGCTTACGAAGCTGAAAAGGCAGAAGCTAAAAAGATTAAGGCAGAGCTTGAAAAAGACGATACAATCGTTAACTTCAAGTCAAAGGCTGGTACAGATTCACGTTTGTTTGGTTCAATTTCAAGCAAGAAGATTGTAGAAGGCCTTGAAAAGCAATATGGTATCAAGGTTGATAAGCGCAAGTTGAACTTGCCAGAACCAATCAAGACTTTAGGTTACACTAATGTTCACGCTAAGTTGTTCAAGGGTGTTGAAGCTACTATTCGTGTACACGTTACTGAACAAGACTAATTTTATTTTTGATAAAAAGTGGTTGTGATTGATGGATAATATTGTTTCTCAACAAATTCCACACGACTCAGATGCCGAAAAGGCTGTTCTGGGTGCGATTTTTATTGATCCAGAAGCAATTGCTGATGCGAGTGCGGTAGTTCAACCGGAAGATTTTTATGAAAGAGCAAATCAGATCATCTATCAAGCGATGCTGGATTTGTCAGATCGCGGGGATGCAATTGATCCGCTGACTCTTCAAGATGAACTAAATAAGAGAAATCAGCTAGATGACATTGGTGGGATTAGTTATGTTTCAGAATTAGCACTGGCAACGCCCACCGCTGCGCACGTTACTTACTATGCGCAGATTGTGCACCGAAAGGCGTTATTGCGCAGACTGATTTCTGCTAGTCAAAAGATTATTTCTAACGCAATTGATGGTTCAGATGATGTAACTGATATTCTTGATGACGCGGAAAGCGAAATTATGAATGTCTCATCAGAAAATAATAGTGGTGGTTTCAGAACAATCAAAGAAATCGTTAATTCCACTATTAAGGATATTAATAATATCCCTGATGACGGCAACATGGTTACAGGATTGCCAACAGGATTCGCTGAGCTGGATAAGATGACGACTGGTTTTCATGATGATGAATTGATCATTATCGCTGCACGGCCTGGTGTAGGTAAAACGTCATTTGCATTGAATGTGGCACAGTTTGTGGGGCTGCATACGGATAAAACCGTGGCGATGTTTTCTCTAGAAATGAGTGGAGAACAGTTAGTTCAAAGAATGTTAGCATCCTTAGGACTAATAGATTCTCAGCATTTAAGAACAGGTCAGCTGGATGAAGAAGAATGGCGCAAGTTAGTAATTGCGTCAGGCTCGCTTGCTAACACGGATATTTTTATCGATGATACTCCGGGTATTAAAATGAGTGAAATCCGTGCAAAAGCCAGAAGATTAGCCAAAGAAAAAGGCAATCTGGGGCTAATTGTAATCGACTACCTGCAGCTGATTGAAGGTCCACGTAGTGAATCACGGCAACAAGAAGTTTCCGCAATCTCACGTCAATTGAAAAAGCTGGCTAAGGAGCTTCACGTGCCCGTTATTGCCCTTTCCCAGTTATCACGGTCGGTTGAGCAGAGGCAGGATAAACGCCCTGTATTGTCCGATATTCGTGAATCTGGATCAATTGAACAGGATGCCGATATTGTTTCGTTCCTTTATCGTGACGACTACTATCGTGATGAACCCGAAGACAATGAAAATAGCGGTAGCAGTAGTGAAGTCGGAGCAGAAGACGATAACGGTGAAGTTGAAGTAATTATTGAAAAGAACCGTTCAGGTAGTCGTGGGACTGTTAAATTAATGTTCTCGAAGCCATATAACCGCTTCTCGAACCTGGATTATGCTCATGATGATCCTGATGGCAATTAAGCACATGTTAAAAGCATGTGCTTTTTTATTTATTAAGAATATTCAAAATCCGAATATTAAGTGATGAACGTTGATATCACAGCAAATATAAAATAAATATCAGAACAATGGCCATAAATATAAATAATATAATTCGTATTTTATATTGAAATCTAGCATTTTTTCTGTTATACCTATTTATGTGATGAAACCTATTAATTAATTTTTTGGAGGAATTTCAGGTTTATGAAGTTTAAAAAAGTATTAGTTGGAGCTTTAGCAGTTTTAGCTACTGTTTCACTTGCGGCATGTTCGAACAATCAAAAGAGTAGTTCATCTTCATCAAATGAACCAAAAGAATTGAATGTCGAATTCGTACCAAGTACTCAAGCTAACAAGATGGAAGCTAAGGCCAAGCCACTTGGAACGCTTTTACAAAAGCAATTGCATATTCCAGTTCATGTAACAGTTTCTACAGACTACAGTGGTTTGGTTGAAGCTATGTCATCTAAGAAAGTTGACGTTGGTTTCATGCCACCATATTCTTACATCCTTGCTCATAAACGCGGAATTGCGGACGTACTTTTACAAGCTGAACGTTACGGCTATGATGAACCATCTGGTAAGATGAACCACACTTTGATGCACAAATACCGCGGTATGATCGTGGTTAAGAAGGGTTCTAAAATCAAGTCATGGAAGGACCTTAAAGGTAAAAAGATTGCTATCGGTGATCCAAGTTCTTCATCCGGTTACGTTTACCCAGTTGCAGAACTTTACAAGAAGGGCTTAAATGTTACTAAGGAATGTAAGCTTGTTAACATCAAAGGTGATGATCAAGAAGTTCTTTCAGTATTGAACGGTGACGTTGATGCTGCATTCGTCTTCTCAGATGCACGTAACATCGCAGCTCAAGACGATAAGAAGGCAATGACTGACGTTGTGCCAATCTACTTCACTAAGTGGATTCCTAATGACACCATTGCTGTCAGAAAAGACATGCCTAAGAAGTTCAGGGTTAAATTGGCTAAGGCTTTTAAAAACATTGCCAAATCCAAGAAGGGTAAGCAGATCATTGAAAGTATCTATAACCACTATGGTTATGTAGATGCTAAAGATTCTGATTTTGATGGCTTGCGTAATTATCAAAAGATTGTTAATAAAGCAACTGGCAAATAATGCCTGCATTGAAAAGACTCGCTTTGGTAAAAAGTGGGTCTTTTCTTGTGCGTGATACATCGGTTAAAATAATTAACAAAGGAGAAAAAATATGAAAATCGCCGTTTTAACTGATAGTTCAGCTTATTTAACTAAAGAACAACAGGAAAAATACCATATCGATGTTTTACCTATTCCTATTATTTGGAATAATAAAACATACCGTGATCTGATTGATATTGGTTACGAAGAGTTTTATCAAAAGCTAAATGAAGAAAAGAACTTGCCAACTACTTCACAGCCATCAATCGGTAATTTACAAAAGAAGATTGATGAATATGTCCAAGAGGGCTACACCGATGTGATTGTAATTACCTTATCTAGTGGTATTTCAAGCTACTATTCTACTGTGCATAGTATCGCTGAAGCCGAAACTAGAATTAAGGTCCATCCTTTTGATAGCAAAATTACGTGTGCTGGTGAGGCAGATTATGCTATCCTTGCAGGACGCCTTGTCGCAGCCGGAGCAGACGTTGATTTAATCATGCATGATTTAACTGACTTGCAGAAAACAATGGATGTGCGCTTTATGGTGGACGATTTAAGCCACTTGAAGCGTACGGGCCGTCTTTCTAATGCAGCTAGTTTTGTAGGTGCTTTATTAAAAATCAAGCCGATTCTTTCAATGGATGTGCAAGCTGAAGGACACATTTCCGCAATTGCTAAAGAACGTCAAACCAAGCGAGCTTATAAGCATATCCAAACAGATTTTGATAATTTAACTAAGAATATGCCATATAAGATTCAATGCACGATTTTTGATTCGCTTGATCCAGATAAAAAAGCGGAGTGGGTCAAGGATTATCAAGCTAAGTTCCCTAAGTATAAATTCAATACTAGCATCATTGGCCCAGTCGTTGGAGTGCACGTTGGACAAGGAACTATGGCGATGATTTGGTGTCGTGAGTTGGATGATTATTTTGATGAAAATGGTCAACCCATCAAAGGAATTGACTCAAAAGAAGTCATAGATAATGCGTAAGTAAAGAAATTTAATTACATATGCATGAAAGCCTTTACACATAAGGGCTTTTTTCTTTATAATAGGTGCAGCACAAAACTATTTGGAGATAAAAATTTTTACGAAAAGGATGAGAATATGTCAGATAAGAAATATGTCGGCAGTATTGAAGCCGGTGGTACTAAATTTATCGTAGCAGTACAAGATGTTGAAACTGGTAAGGAAGTCGCAAGAGACCGTATTCCTACTACCACCAATAAGGAAACCTTAGAAAAGACTGCAGAATTCTTTAAAAAGCACCCAGTTGATGCATTAGGCATTGGTACTTTTGGTCCAATTGATATTAATCCTAAGTCAAAAACTTATGGTTATATTTTGGATACGCCAAAGCCAGATTGGTCAGGTACTAATGTTAAGGGCTTCTTTGAAAAAGAATTAGGTATTCCTGTAGTAATGACAACTGACGTTAATGCATCATGCTATGGTGAATATATTGCGCGCGGCCGTGACGATTCTAAGAGTTACTTCTATGCAACTGTAGGTACTGGTGTGGGTGCCGGTATCGTTCAAGGTGGAAAGATGCTTGGACTTAACAACCACCCTGAAATGGGACACATGCTTGTCCGTCGCTACCCAGGTGATGATTATGAAGGTCACTGTCCATTTCACAACGATGCTTGTGTAGAAGGGATGGCAGCTGGTCCAAGTCTTGAAGGCAGAACTGGTATCCCAGGTGAAAAGCTTTCTCGTGATAATAAGGTCTTCACTTATTCCGCATACTACATTGCACAAATGCTCTTTAACGTTTACATGACTGCTCGTCCAGATGTGATGATCGTGGGTGGTTCTGTATTAAACGAAGACGATTTGACTAAAGTAAGAAAGTTTTTTGACGAATTTAACAACAACTATGTAGCTACTCCAGATTTAAATGAATTAATTGTTCATCCAGCTGTAGCTAACAATGGTTCAGCTACCTTAGGCGACTTTGAATTAGCTAAGAATTTGCTCAAGTAAAAAACGAATCAAAAATAAATATGCAACAAAAAGGCTCAACTTGTTAAGAAAGACGTAAGGCGAGCCTTTTTTGACGTAATCGGATACAAATCAGTGTAATATTAAAAACATAGAAAACCTATCACATTATTTTCCCGAAAGGAGTCCTACCTATGAAAAAAACAGATAGTAGCTTAAAAGACAAGGTTATCGGAAAAGTGAAAGAGGTCGAAGGTAAAGTTACCGGCGACAAGGCTCGCGAAGTACAAGGAAAAGCTCAACAAGCTAAGGGTAAAATAAAGGAAAAGGCTAAAAAGTTAAAGGATGATCTTGAAGATCATTAAAATAGCAGTTTGTTTTATTAAACCTTACATGGAAAGAAAATAGGTGATCCTATGTTATATTGGATCTGGGTTTTAATAGTTGGTGCTATAATAGGACTAGCCGCTGGTTTCATAACTGGCAAAGGCGGGTCGATGGGCTTTATAGCTAATACGATAGCTGGGCTAGTTGGCTCAACTCTTGGACAAGCAATCTTTGGTGAATGGGGACCCCAAATGGCTGGCATGGCAATAGTGCCGTCCATATTGGGAGCAATAATATTGGTTGCTTTGGTTTCATTCATCATGAGTATTTTCAATCGACAAACTGAATAAAAACTTAATACTAAAAAAGGACATGCGCTTGCATGTCCTTTTTGTTTCATGTGAAACTTTTTTACTTTAATTTTTTGTTTTCCGCATCTTTTTCAGTCTTGAATCTAGTTTTAATTTCTTCAGGCAAAATGCTTGGAACTGAAGTGTCATAGAATTCGTAAAAGATCGGCTTCTTATTTGAGTCGTTGCTTTTTGGATATAGAGCAAAATCTGTTTCAGAAAATGGTAAGCTAATGTTTCCGCGAATTGCGTTAATAATCTCGTTGATCATGTGCAAAATATATTTTCGTGTATCAGGGGTAAGCGACATAATTACGCGGCTAAAGCGAACAGTTCCCAGTAACTTATGAGCAGTTATTTGGAAGACGTCAGTAATATTCAAATCTTCAAATGATTGAAACATAGTGTCCCACAATTCGCCTCGTTGAATATCAGGAATTGTGTGATTGAAATCAATTAGAGAATGGCGCAAAGATCTGGCTCCAGAAGTAAGACCATCAGCTAAAACGAAACTATCGCGACCAACGCTCCAGCGGCGCGGATCGTGTTGCTGAACCATAGAAGCATTGCTTTTAGTAATTAAAACTCGCTCAGGGTGATCTAACATTGCTCCAATAATAGATCCTTCAGGTAGGTATGTCTTCATTTTAGGTAGGGCACGAACAAAGCCGGGAGAACGCCATACTTCACCAAAGAAGCCGGGACCATCAAAACTGATGGCTTTAATAATGCGATCCTGCAATTCAGGTTCAACGACACTTAGAGCATATTCTGCGTAGTTGCCGCCCTTTGAATGACCAGTAAGATAAATTTTATCATTAGGAAATTCTTCGGCCATTTCTCTAAGATAATCGGTGGCGACATCTTGACCATAGATTTTAGGCATGTAATTCATAGTCATGTCTTCATTCCAGCCAATGATAGAACTATCGGTGCCGCGATAAACAATGAGAATAGTATTGGCATTTAGACGAAAAGTAGCGGCAGTAAATTGCAACGGATAAGGATCTTTTTCTAAGCGATTGGTCCAATTTAGGATTTCAACGTTGCCTAGGCGTGGACTTTTAGGTAAAAGCCAAATTTGTGCGCCTGTCTCATCGTGCATTTGTACTTGAAAAGATGGGAGAACGCGCAGTTTTTCTGCAACTTCAGCTAAAGTATGCCCCTTAGCTGATATGTCTACTGGTAAATAAATTAAAGAAGAAAATAAAGAGGCGTCAACGCTATTAAAAGGCTTTTCTTTGAAGGTTAAGTCACCGCGCCAGCGTAAATAATCAAGAGTGCCTGACATATATATGTCCTTTCTGTATTAATATTGATGTATTTTACAGGATCTTTCTTCAAAAGAAAATCTCAAGCAGAATTGCTCGAGATTTAGTTAAGTCCACCGCGTGTGTAACTAATTCGAGTAATATCGGGATACTTGCGCAGTGCCATCACAATGTTGTTTTCATTAATTTTATTATTGATAACGCCATCGACGTAGAAGACAATACTTTCATCGCTAACATCTAGAATTTTTATATTGATGTTTTCAACTTTGTTTTCCTCAAGTTCCTTTTTTATCTTAGATAAAATATGATGCTGGTTAATGGCTTCAATTTGGATATTAAAGCGAACATGAGGTGTGATCTTGCTGATGATCACATCATCGTGGAAGAGCATTTGAATCACAAAGAGAAGGGCTGTAGAAAGAATTCCAATGAAGTACATGCCAGCCCCGATAGCCATTCCGATAGCAGCAGTTGCCCAGACACCAGCCGCGGTGGTTAAACCAGAAATTTGTTCTTTTCTAACTAAAATTGTACCGGCACCAATGAAGGAAATACCAGTAACGATTTGTGCGGCAATTCTGGAAGGATCAAGCGCAATATCGCGCATATTTAAAAGATCTGTAAATCCATACTTAGATACGATCATAAAGAGTGCAGAAGCAATTGCGACTACGATGTGTGTTCTGACTCCCGCGCTTTTTCGTTGAATAGCACGTTCATAACCAATAATCCCACCGCAAAAAGCAGCAACAATAATTCTAAGCAACCAATCTAATTCAGTTGGAATTGGTGCTAGAGTTTGCATAAAATCACTCCTTATTTCATTAAAACTACACATTCATTTTACCGTATAATCAGTGATTTGATAGTTTTGAAAACTTTTTTGAACTTTTTTGCAAAAAAGGCTTGCACAAGTCTAATTCATATGGTTTAATTAATACTGTTGTCGGGTGAGACAACGAAGAGTTGCTGACTTAGCTCAGTTGGCAGAGCACGTCACTAGTAATGATGAGGTCGGAGGTTCGAATCCTCTAGTCAGCATTAATAAATACGTTTAAAAGATCTGATTGAAAAATCAGATCTTTTTTTGTACTATAAATAAAACATTTATTAATAGCACAATTTTCTTGGAGGAGAATTATGAAAGCATGGAAAACTAGCGGATTAATTGTATTGCTGGTCTGGATAGCAATTGCAGCAATTATCTGGTTTAGGAATGTTGACGGAGCAGGAGTAGCTCAAACGGCTCAATTAAAAGAAATGACTTTGCTGATCTGGCTAATTTTTGCAATTCCTGTCATTATTGGCTATCTAATTTGGTTTATTGTTTTAAAAAGAAAGCAAGAAAATATAAACTAAGAGAAACAAAGGAATGGTCGATTGCTTTAGGGATACCGGTTGAAGAGCGTCATGGAAAACACTATGAAGATGGTGCGGTAACTCTTGACGATTTTGATTATTCAAAAACTGATGAGGTCAAGCCAGATGCGGAAAGTGGAGTTTCGCAAAAAGAATAGAAAATAAAGAAGAGCAACATGAGAAAGAATCTCGTGTTGCTCTTTTTGATCTTCATTAATCTACTGCATTACCAAATTGATGATCTTTTTTATTAAACCATTGACGGGCAAAATCGATCAAGGATTTGCTGTTGATTACTTTGATAATTCCTTGACCTAATTTTTGTGCTTTAACTTCATTAGGAAATTCTTTTTCAAAAACTTCACCTAATTCGTTGAAATCGTCATAAGAATCTAAATCTATGTTTTGATAATTTGTCCAAATCGTTTTTCCATCTTGGTCGATACTGGTTGCTGCAGAACAGGTTTCAGTTTTGCGATGAATCGTAGATTCTGCGTAGTGAAGTATTGTGCAGGTTTCGTAATCGGTACCTAAGAAAATAATTTTGCCATCGTTCTTGTACAAATAATCAAGTGGACTGTTGATCCCATATGGCAGGTTTAAAGGCTGACGTGCGGCAATTTCAGCCGCATTTTTACCCCAGATAGCAACTGGCAAATAGGGATGCGTGCTGCGAACTACATCAGGTAAATTCCTAAAGTATTCTGGCGTTATGCCCATACCTTCTGTAGCTGAGGTCCTTGGATCATATGGTGGCATATTATCTCTAACCACCTGAATTAAATCTTGACGAACGGGTGGATACTCCCAAGTTGCTGGATCACAATTCGTTGAAACCTGTGACGGCATCATTAGTGTGCCAACGGATAAAGTTTCTTCAAGTGCTCTAACAATTGTTTTAGGCCCACCGGGTAAATATTGAAACTTACTCATGGCAGTATGAACCATGCAAGAATCTGTGCTTTTAACTCCCAATTTTGCGAAAGCTTCTTTTAAATCGTTTTTTGTAACAACAGTTTCGATTAAATTTTCAGACATAATTTATTCCTTTTCTAGATAAGATGTTATTGACTTGGTCTGAAAATAATTACTCTTGTCTTAATTTCAGCATTGTTAATTTTATTCTTTTTATTACTCATCTTAATTTACCTTTCGAATAATCAATAGTGGTATTTTAACATTTTTAAATAATAGATAAAAATAACTGAAACTGTCAAATCTTTTGTGTAAATAGATCTTTCTCATAGATCGATTTTTTATTCTTTATTTAGTCAAAGTGAGATTCTAAGGTGTCCTGAACCTGACCAAAGCCCGGTCCTAAACAGCCAACTTCAGTTCCTGAACCAAATAAACTAACATCGGAGCCCAACAAACCTAGTGTGAAAACTAATAATGACAATCACGGTAAATCAAAGAAAAATTCAGGTACTACAAAGCATTCAAGCAGAAACACGAATAATAATCCAAAGGCTAGAAGAAACGTAAAACGTCAATATAACTCAAATAATAATCCCAAAACAGAGACAGCTAGATTTGCTAAGCCACATGAATCTGCTGTAATTAGAAATGAACAGGCTCAAACTAAGCGAGAGATGTTACCAAATACTAGTAATAAGCGTCAAGCTTTAATAGCATTAGGAGCTGTTTTAGTAGGAGCAAGTGCAGTTTTACTTAGTGTGTTGGATAAGAAACGTAAGTCCTAAAGCCAAGCCTTCTAGTCAGCATAAATAAACTCGTTAAGACATGGTTTAAACGCCATGTCTTTTTTTGTGATCTAAGCAATATATCAAAGTAAAAGTACGTTTTGCTATACCTTTCTATAAAACTAACTACAATGAAAGGTGAAGAAGGCGTTTTTTATGACAAAGCATTATGAAAAAGAAGTCAAAGAAGCAGAAAGTGTATTAGAGGATAAAAAATTAACTGATAGTGAAATCTCACAAGAGTTGATTTCCAAAGATAATCCAACTGAGAACGTTAAACCATCTGAGATTGATTTCTTGCGTAAAAAGCCATCTTTAGCAACTCAAATTGATTTTACCTTGTTAGGTGACCTTGCTGGATTGTCCAAGGAAGCTAAGGAAGAAGCAGCCGCTGCAGCTGAATAATGTTAATGAAAATAAATTAGCCATGGTTTAAGCGCTATGGCTTTTTTCTACGTAAAGTCAAGCATAATAAGAAGTTTGGCTTCATTTTTTGTTTAAATTTCAACTTAAACATCTTTTAGTGTCGATTTATTTTTTTAGTTAGACACGACAAATAAGCCCAGATCCATAT
>SKEH01000015.1_pt1 | contig 141320 bp, 163 predicted proteins | sample 4826571 | NCBI WGS metagenome assembly SKEH01 (sample SAMN11008814, study PRJNA524170) | human gut metagenome | biome: Human fecal sample; material: Feces; isolation source: fecal sample from pouch patient p29 | host: Homo sapiens | place: Israel: Tel-Aviv | collected 2016-09-14 | reverse complement strand
TCAAGCAGCTTATTCATAATTTCAGTATCTAAACTACTGTAGAAGTTCAGTTCTAAGTCATTCTTCTTTAAACTAAGCAACAGATTATTGCGTGGTGGACGAGCCTTCTTAGGTTTAGAAGAGTGGCTAAGTGCCACAATGGGTTGTTGTTTTTCGATCATATTCTTAACCTCCATTAAATTGATGAGATTAGAATACCTGAAAAATACGGACTAAAAAAGATACTCGGTTATATGACGCTTACAATAGATCTGCTTTAGAAAGCAGGTCTATTTTTTGATATAAAAGAGAAGGCTTCCTATATTAAGGAAGCCTTCTTTTAGACGTTATTAAAATCTAGTTTTTATGTTTTCTACTACGGCTACTTTCAAAACCAAGAATTGCTGCAAAACCTGCTACTAGCATTCCTAGTAAGCCGATAACGCTGGTATTAGCTTCACCAGTTTGTGGGAGTTGAGGTTCATTAGCCTCATTTTTAACTGGACTTGCAACGGTTTGATCATTGTGTTCTTGCTCTGCAAGAGGTTCAGCCTTTTCAGCATTTCCGATATGTTCTTGTTTCGTAATTCTTGTCTTGATTATCTTTCTTGCCTTCTTCACCTTCTTTGGTTTGTCTTGTTTATCTTTTTCTACATCTTTATCAGTATTACTGTCTGATGGCAATGTAGTATCAGGTTGATCATCTGGTGTTGGAGTAGTGCCTTGATCACCGCCGCCATTTGAACCAGGGTTATCGCCACTACCACCATCTGGTGCATAAGTTACAGTTATTACCTTGTTCAAATCATCTGGAGTTACTGTTTCACCACCTGCTACAGCCTTATCAGCGTGATATCCAGGAATTACTGGAGTATCAACATTGCCAAAGGTATGGCTTTGCACATTCCATGGAGTTACGCTAATGATCTTCCCAGTTACATCGTCGAAGGTAATTTCACGAGTAAACACGAAAGTTTGCTTGTTATCAGCAGGTGTCTTATCACCAGCGCCAACGTAATGGATAGTTTGAGTACCTGTTCTCTTAACCTGGTATTCATCCGTCCCATCTGGATACTTAGGGCCATCTGGGTTATCAGGATCTACTGGCTCGCCAGGCTTGCCCGGATTTTCCGGAGTAACGGTGATCGTGCCATGGCTCAAGTGTACAGTAAATGCTTGATCAACCGCATCGTCGTTGTCAAAGACGACTTCCTTGCCGTTGGTATCGTCACTTACCAAAGTGTAGCCGAGGCCAGTGTAGGTGTCGATTGCGGCCTTGGTGGTGTAGCCGCTCTTGGCGTTCGTTACGCCGTTCAAATTGTCGACCTTCAGGGTCTTCCCGGTCTTGTCGTCAACGTAAGTTACGCTAGCCTTTTGGGCATCGGCATTGTACTTGACGGTTTCGGTAATGTCGGCTGCGTCGTGTGCCACGTTCTTGTTGGATACGGTCTTCTTGTCAGGCGTGTAGCCCTTTACGCTTGGTGAATCCACGTCCTTGAAGTCCTGATTTGCTGACCACTTAGTTTCAGTTTCCAGCACTTCGCCGGTCACCTTGTCGATGACCTTAGAAGCAGTGTAGGACAGTGAGTCATGAACCGCTTCAGGTGCCTTTGACCCGTCACTCATCACGTAGGTGATCGTCCGGTTAATGGTGTCAGTCAAGCCGGTCTTGTCCGTCCCAGCTGGGTACTTAGGGCCATCTGGGTTATCAGGATCTACTGGCTCGCCAGGCTTGCCCGGATTTTCCGGAGTAACGGTGATCGTGCCATGGCTCAGGTGAACCGTGAAGGCTTGATCATTGGCATCGTCGTTGTCAAAGACAACCTCGTTGCCGTTGGTATCGTCACTTACCAAAGTGTAGCCAAGACCAGTGTAAGTGTCGATTGCGGCCTTGGTGGTGTAGCCAGACTTGGCATTTGTTACGCCGTTCAAATTGTCGACCTTCAGGGTCTTCCCGGTCTTGTCGTCCATGTAAGTTACGCTGGCCTTTTGCTTATCAGCACTATAAGTAATAGTAACCGTTTGATCCTGTGTGTTGCCATCAACTGTTGTTGCTGATACTTTAGCTTGACTTGGAGTGTAGCCACTGATTTGTGGAGTATCGTATTCTGCCCAGTTGTCAGTAGTCCAAGGTGTGTAAGTTGCCGTTTGGGTCACTTCATCAATTGTGCCAGAACGATGCAAATGAGCTTCTTGCTTAATAGTAGTGGTCTTGCCATCTGGGTTTGTAACATTGATTGTCCGAGTAACAGTCTTGTTTAAATGATTATCATTTGTATCAGGTTTTGTAGCGTGAACCAAATGAATCACGATTGGTGAATTATTTTCAGCTTTAAAGGTGTAAGTTGCTGGAAGAGTTTGACCCTTAGCTAATTCATAGTTAGCTGGGACTTGCAAGCCAGTATTGATGGTTTGATCAGTCTTACCACTCAAAGTAATTGTTTTGCCAACTTGGGCTCCATTGTTGTCATCATCGACAAACTTAGCTGTAGTACTTTGGTCATCTGCACTATAGGTAATAGTAACCGTTTGATCCTGTGTGTTGCCATCAACTGTTGTTGCTGATACTTTAGCTTGACTTGGAGTGTAGCCACTGATTTGTGGAGTATCGTATTCTGCCCAGTTGTCAGTAGTCCAAGGTGTGTAAGTTGCCGTTTGGGTCACTTCATCAATTGTGCCAGAACGATGCAAATGAGCTTCTTGCTTAATAGTAGTGGTCTTGCCATCTGGGTTTGTAACATTGATTGTCCGAGTAACAGTCTTGTTTAAATGATTATCATTTGTATCAGGTTTTGTAGCGTGAACCAAATGAATCACGATTGGTGAATTATTTTCAGCTTTAAAGGTGTAAGTTGCTGGAAGAGTTTGACCCTTAGCTAATTCATAGTTAGCTGGGACTTGCAAGCCAGTATTGATGGTTTGATCAGTCTTACCACTCAAAGTAATTGTTTTGCCAACTTGGGCTCCATTGTTGTCATCATCGACAAACTTAGCTGTAGTACTTTGGTCATCTGCAACATAAGTAATAGTCGTATTTTTGCTAAGGTCAGCAGGCCAAAAAGGCTTAGTCTTGTCACTGACAGTCTCGCCATTGACCATAGTTGTGTATCCTGGAATTGACGGTACTTTGATCGGCTCAATCGTAGTTGGGTCGTCTGGATCGTTGGTGTACGGGGTTGTCGTGGTCGTGGTCTTGCCCTCAGGACCAGGAACAGTATTGACTACATTGCCTAACTTCTCGTATTGATAAACAATGTTGGTCGTTTGTTGAACGTATGGGTTAACAATCGTGTAATTGCCAATGCTATTGGTATAATCTGTACTTTGACCATCAGCAAGAGAACCATATCGAACTGGTTCACCACCATCATAAATTACATAGTCCATGGTGCCTGGCTTTTCACTGTCATTTTCCGTGAAGGTAACCTTAACGCCATCATGATAATCCTTGGTGCAGCTGTAGGTATCATGGAATTCAGACATAAGTCCACTACCATTGTGAGTGATATTTGCTAAATATTCACCTTTCCGAACATAATCTGAACCACTTGGCAAACCAGTAGTATATGATTGACCAGTCAATCCGTCTTGCGTATGAGTTAAGCCTTTAATAACTGTACCATCGCTATCCTTATAAGTTACAGTCTGTGTAATCTTATGGGGAACAAAGAAGGACACCGTTGAATAGGAAGACCCAGCATTATCAACATCCTTAGCATGTGAGCTATAAATAATATTTAAGAGGTAACCGTTATTACTCTGTACAATTCCAGCATAATCATCGTTATAAACTGTACCAATCTTTATTGTGTGATCATATCCCCAATTATCTACTATGGTGTCCTGCAAACTGCACGAACTCTTTTTAGCTGAACTCTTTTTAGCTAAAGTACCAACCTTTTCACCATCTTGATAAACATAGACTACACCATCACCCGTTCGATTGGTAGTTAAAATAATGTTGTTGTTATTTTCATTCTGTAACCATTCAAAAGCATATTCCTGCTTATTGTTGAAGTCGCTTGGCAAATAAGTCATAAGATCTTTTGGATAGTTATCCGTTACAGAATAATTACTATCAGTTTTTGTATCAGTTTGAGCTTTGCTATCAGCCAATAATTTGGCATTGACTGTTAACTTTTTGGTTCGTTGAACAACTAATGTATTGCTATTTGCTGCATCTGATTTTGCTGTTTGTTGTGCTGGCTTAGTTTGAGTATCATTGGCAGTTGATTTAGCTCGATTAGCATCACTTACAACTTTTTTATTATCTCGTGTCTTAATATTGGTAGCGCTTGCATTATCTGCTTGTGAAGCTTCATTTTTATCTGTTGTTGCATTATCTGCTTGTGAAGCTTCATTTTTATCTGTTGTTGCATTATCTACTTGATCACTAGTTTGAGTCTTACTATCAGTTGATTCTGTGTTCGAACTAGCGTTACTTACAGCTTTTTGACTATTTTGTGCAGATGAAGTTTGATTTTGACTTGAAGTTTGTTCTGCTGATGATGTATCACTTGATGCTTGTGCAGAATTTGTGTCTAAATTGGAAGTTTGAACCGACTGCCCTTGTACGCTATCAGCGTGTACTATAGACGTGCCGACCCCTCCCATGAAGTACAAAGTAGTGCCAAGCATTACGCTTGCTACACCAATGCTAAATTTACGAATACTAAAACGTTGTTTATTTGAAATTGTTAAATTTTCTTTTAAATTTCTTCTATTATTCATTTTACATCTCCCCTTTATTACAGTTCGAGTTCAATACATTCAAACACCATTAAAATACTACGTTATAAATATAATGTAAATAGCTACTATATTAGATAACAGGTATAGATCATCATTATAATTGTAAGCGTCATTTTAAATAAAGCTGTTAATATAGTCATTAAAAGGAATTTTTCTTCTTATCTGCGCATCTAAAAATAACACAAAAATTGCATAAAAAAGCACTAAGCCTTACAGCCCAATGCTTTGATTTATAGATATATAACTTCTTACTTTACCAAATTCTAACTCTCTTCTCAGGATCAAGCCACATGCCATCACTTGGCTTAACATCAAAGGTTTCATAGAATTCGTCTTGACATTGACTTGGAATATTTACTCTGGTTGGTTGCGGAGCGTGAACATCAACGGCAATTTCAGTCTTAATTGCTTCTGGACGTTGCTTTTGAGCCCATGAACGAGCATAGTTTTCAAATAGTTCTTTCATGTCACCATGATCAATCTTATTAGCTTGAATTGCACAGGTTAACCCACCTAAATCTGCAATATTTTCGGCAACAACTTGCTTTCCATTCAATTTAGCAGGACCATACTGCAAGCCATCATAAATATCAATAGCTGCTTTTGTTCGCTTATTAAACTCAGCAAAATCTTCTTTTGTCCACCAATTTTTCATGTTACCAAATTCATCAAATTTCGCCCCATTATTATCAAAAGCATGAGAAATTTCGTGGGCAATTGTTGCACCAATACCACCATAATTTTGTCCCCGAGATTGATGAATATCGTAAAATGGTTTTTGCAAAATTCCAGCCGGAAAAGTTATATCGTTTCGTTGTGGATCATAGCAAGCATTATTCATATTGCCTGGCATCAACCACACAGTCCGATCAACTGGTTGGGTCAATTGGTCCAGGTTATATTTAACAACAACTTTCTCTAAGTTGCGTTCATTCTCATATAAACTCTTATTTGGATCAATTTGCAATAGATCATAAATCTTTTCTTGTTTGTCTGGATAACCGATCTTTAAAACTAAAGCTTTCAATTTCGTAATTGCTTTTTGTTTAGTAGCTTCGGACAACCAAGTATTTTCCTTAATACGACTCTCATAGACTTTAATCATTTTGTGAATCATATCAGTTACATCAGCCTTCGCATCCGCACCTAGATATTTTTTACCATAATAGATTCCCATTGGTTCAGAGAAACTAGCATTCGCAATATAATATGCATGCCGATTAACTGGTGCCAATTCTCCCTGACCTGTCAAAGCTTGATTAAATGGAAAAGCGGCTTCACGGAAAGCCTGCGAAAGTAAATGAGCATGATCATTAATAAAGCTCATAATCATCCAGCCTTTAATCTCAGCAAAGTTATTTTCATTAATCAGTTCTTCCGCATGTTCTAAGAAACGTGGTTCCATTACAATAATTTGCTTTGGCTTAATTGGCAGTACTTTTTGTAAAGCTGCTGCCATATCAAAAGTCTTAAATTCGGCCACGAAATCTTCATAGCTAACTGGATTATAACAAGCAGGATAATCCGACCATTCTTCAGTTGATTTAACAACTTTAGCTAATTTTTGGTCAAAAGCTAATCCATTTTTAACATATTCTCGTGCATCTTTTTTATTGACACCAGCCATTGTCAATAATTTAATGGTTTGTTCAGATAAAATTGTTAAAAGCTTAGGTGCATCTGCTTGCTTATATGAAGTAGTATCAGGTAAGAAAGTACCAGGGCCGGCAAATTCTAATACATTAACCTTCGTGTTTTTCATATCGGCTTCAACTTCGAAGCTAAAAGGTAAATTTTGCGGATTAGCTAGGATCTCATCTAAATTAGTATGTTTAATTCCCTTATTCAATTCTTTTAAACTTGTTAAAGACTCTAAAGCACGAAGATCTTTCTTAATTGGTTCTGCTCCATCAGCATCTCTTTTTTTAAAGTTCTTAGCTAACTTATACAAATCAATAGCTTTGTCTAAATTTGGTACATCTATTTTATCTTTCTTACTTGCTAATTCATCCAGGTCAGCCAATACACGCTTTTCAATGCGCATATCGATTTCTGTATTAACCCCAATCTCTGTCCGATCAGCAGGAATTGTCGCATTCTTTTGCCAAGCCGAATTAACGGCTAAATATAAATTATCCTGTGGGCGAACCGAAGTATCAGCTTTAGTTAAATCTCCGACCCCACCACGAACACTTAAATATCTTTTCATACAATACTCTTTTCTATTTTACTTACTCTTATTATTCTGCAAAGTATACAACTTATAATAATAACCTTTTTGCGCTAACAATTCTTCATGCGTACCTCTTTCAACGATGCGTCCTTTATCTAATACAATGATTTGATCGGCATCGGCAATCGTTGACAAACGGTGCGCAATGGCCAAAGTAGTTCTACCCTTACGCAGTTGTTTCAAGCCTTGTTGAATCAAAGTTTCAGTTTCGGTATCCACGTTAGCCGTAGCTTCGTCCAATACCAAAACTTTAGGGTCTGTAACCAAAGTTCTAGCAAATGAGATCAATTGGCGCTGTCCTTGACTCAGTTCTTCGCCACCTTCGATTACCTTGGCATGATATTTACCTGGCATCTTTTCAATAAATTGATCGGCTTGAACAGCCTTAGCCGCATCCCTAATCTGTTCATCTGTAATGTTCTTATTATACAAGCGAATATTTGAAGAAATATCGCCATAAAACATGAATGGTTCCTGCAAAACGAGGCCCAATTTTTTACGCAATTCTTCTTTAGGATATTTTCTGATATCTACATCATCAATTAAGATCTCGCCTTTACCCAATTCGTAAAAACGCATCATTACATTGATGATCGAGCTCTTACCAGATCCAGTATGACCAACAATACCTAAAGTTTCACCTGGATTTACTACGAATGAAATATCATGCAAGATTTCATTTTTACCATCATATGAGAAACTAACGTGCTTGAATTCAATCTTGCCGCGACTGATAGTCAATCCTTCTTGAGCATTTTGCTTTGGCTCATATTGTTCATCATCTAAAATCGCAAAGATTCTCTTACCGGCTACGATACCATCTTGGAAGAAGGTCATCTGGTCCATCATAGTTGAAATTGGATTAAACAATTGTGACAAGTATTGTGAGAAAGCATATACCACACCAGCTGGCACAAATGTTGCCTGCAATGGAAAACCGAAGTACATCAATGTCACAGCTAAAGCCAATGAATAAAGCAAACTAGTCAAAGGTGAAAGAAGCAATGAGTTAATACGAATCATGTTAAAACGCGTATTCATCAACCCACCATTTTCACCCTCAAATTGGTTGGTCATTCTCTTTTCTTGATTAAACTGCTGAATAATTGAGACACCTTCAATTGACTCATTCAAGTTAGCGTTAATTCTACTCAAACGTTCACGATAGTTACGATAAAGCCGTGAACTCTTTTGCGAATAGAGCCAAATCACAAAGAGCAAAATTGGCACAAAGGCTAAAACGATCCAGCCGGCAATCACGTTGGTAGTAAACATTGCCACCAATGCCGTAACTACAGAAAATGCACCAATTACTACTGTTGAAAGCACAGTTAAGAAGTTGCTCAAAGTCATCGTATCGTTAGTAACTCTTGACACAATTGAACCGGCAGGAGTTTGATCAAAATAGCGCATCCCTAACTTATGCAATTTCCGGTAAAGGGCCCTTCTGATACTCTCCAAGGTTTTTTCAGATCCAAGGGCAAAGAAATATTGGTAGGTAAACTGAATGACCGCTTTTAGAATCGAACCTATTGCATAAAGTAAGCCTGCAAACAAAATAATCTGGACAGTTGCGCTTTGTTTAAGCAGAAAGTTGTCTAAGAAATACTGCAATCCACGCGGCAGCAAAATATTAATGATGCTGACTAAAAATGCCCCAATCAATGCAATGGTCATTTCAAATTTAAAGTGCTTAACAAAGCCCATTAAACGTTTAAAAATCGCAACCTGTTCTTTAAATGGGATTGCTTTAGACCACACCGATTCTTGCTTTTCTTCATTATTCATCTACATCTTCACCCACCTTTGCTTGCAATTCTTGTCTACGCCACATTTCGGCATACCAGCCATTTTCTTTGAGCAGATCTTGGTGATTGCCTCGTTCAATAATTTGACCGTCTTTTAAGACTAAGATCAAATCGGCATCCATGACCGATGTCAATCTATGTGCCGCAATCATCGTGGTCTTATCTTTTCTTTCATTTCTCAAAGAAGTTAGAATTTCGGTTTCAGTCTTTGCATCAACCGCTGATAAAGCATCATCCAAAATTAAAATTTGGCTATCTTTGAGCAAAGCACGGGCAATGGACATTCTTTGACGTTGACCACCAGAAAGTGAAAGTCCATTTTCACCGACTAAAGTCTCATAGCCATGTGGCATTTGTAAAACATCATCGTGCAAATCACTCTTCTTAGCAGCTGCCGCAATCTCATTTTTGCCTGCATCTGCCTCTGAGAAAGCAATATTTCTACCAATACTCGTTGAAAAGAGGAAGTTGTTCTGGGGAACATAAGATATTTGGCTAAGTAAAACTTTAAGCGGAATTTTCTTGATATTGATGCCATTTAAGGTGATTTCACCGTCATATTGGTCGAATTCTCTCAATAGCAGCTGAATGATTGTCGTTTTACCAGCACCTACACGACCTACTAAACCTAAAGTTTGACCAGGTTTTAAGGTGAAATCGATGTTCTTTAACACTGGAATATCCTTTTCATCAGGATAAGCAAACGATTTAATATCAAAATGCAAATCACCTTGTAAGTCTTGAGCCTTAATACTTTGATCAGCGTGGGCATCAGTAATTAACGGTTTTTCATAAAGTAGCTTTTCTACACGGTCATAGCTTGCACTACCTCTTTCCAAAATATTGAACAAATAACCAATCGCAAACATCGGCCAAACCATGTTAGCAATATAGGCAATGAAGGAAACGAGCTGACCAATCGATAGCACTTTATTTGTAACTAAAAGTCCACCATAAATAATGGTAATTACATAGGTTGCACCGATAATTGCCGTACCCAATGGATCAAATAAGGAGTCCCATACAAACACTTTTTTATTGATATTAATTGTGTCATCGACCATTTTGTCAAAGGCCTGAGTATCTTCTTTTCCTTGACCAAAGGTCTTCAGCACCTTGATGCCTGAAACGGATTCTTGGGTCTTATTATTCAAACGTGAAAAAGCAGCCTGTGATTTATCAAAAGCATCATGCAAACGACCCCCAAGCTTCCAAGCGCCTAGTGCCAAAAATGGCAGTGGCAATAAAGCAACGATAGTCAATCTCCAATCAACGAAAATGATCATGGCAATCATAGTTGATAATCCCATGACAAGAGAGTCAACTAAAGTTAAAACGCCATCACCGGCTACGTTTTGAATAGAAGTAACATCGTTAGTTGCATGGGCCATCAAGTCACCGGTTCGGTGGCGCTGATAAAATGTTCTGTCCATGATCATAAAGTGGTCAAACAGTTTAGAACGCATTTGTCGTTCTAGTTCTGCGGCCCCGCCCCAAATTTGCTTACGCCAAAAGTAGCGCAAAATATATAAAACGAAGGCGGCAGCCAAAACAGCTAGAACCAACATCCCATATTGTCCCCATGAGATGTGACCTTGATCCAGCTGATCTGCCATCAGTCCTAATACTCTTGGCGGAATTAAGTTGGCTAAAGAGGTTAAAGCAAGAAAAGTAATTCCGATAATATAACGTTTCCTTTCTTGTTTAAAAAACCAACCCAATTTTTTAAATATGTTCATTTACTCACTCCATTCTTTAAAAAGAACACCAAAAAAGACGAAGGAATAATCCTTCGCCTTAACACCACAAAATAATCTAATAATTACTTTTGTTGATGCTTCATCATGTTCATTACTTGATGAACCTTCTTGTTAGAAGGCTTTTGTCCCATTTGAGACATCATAGCAACGATCATATCTTCACTAATAGGAGGATTTTCCTTAAAATACTTCTTCATGTATGCTCTTGCACCATAGAAACCTGCTGTTGCACCAACTAAAAGTGCAATAATAATCAAAAATATTGCTAAACCTAAATTCATATTATATCCTCCATCTAACTAACAATAATATCTTACATAATTTTTCACTTTTTTAAAAGGCTTAATTAATCTTTTCTAAGACCTTTTCTTCTTTGAGCACGTTTTGCTCTTTCTGAGGTTACTTCTTTACCATTTTTATCGATAATTACCATATTTTCAACGTCTTGCTTAAATGCAGCTCTGAAGTTGGCAAGGAATTTTTTGTGAAGTTCTTTACGTTCTTGTTCCTCTTCGGGAGTTAAGCCTTCCTTTTCTTTCTTATGGTAAAGTTCATTAATTCGATCAGTTACCTTTTTTTCTTCTTCTTTACTCATTGCATCTTTATTCATTTTATATTCACCTCACATTAACAATCTTTAGTCTACCGTATTTTATACAATAAAAAAAGATGCTTTTTATAGAACATTTGTTTGAGATTATGCTATTTATTTGTTAAAATAATCATAAATACTATCTTTTTTACAATAACGGAGAAAAATTATGTCTAAGAAAAACAACGATACTAAACAACTAGAAATTTTACGCTATATTTATGATACTGTAGAACGCCGTGGTTTTCCACCAACAGTGCGAGAGATTTGTGCTGCGGTCAAACTTTCTTCTACATCTACTGTTCACGGTCATCTAGCCCGCTTAGAACGCAAAGGTCTTTTAATCAAGGATGCAACTAAGCCTCGTGCACTTGAAATTACCGATGAAGGTAAAAAGGAATTGGGCATTAAGCCAAAGAAAATCCCAGTTGTTGGTGTGGTCACTGCTGGTCAACCTATCTTAGCAGTTCAAGACATAGATGAATATTTTCCACTTCCACCTGATCTTGAAAACGATGCTGGTGAACTCTTCATGTTAAAAGTTCACGGTGAGAGTATGATTAATGCGGGAATTTTAAACGGTGACAGCGTCATTGTCAGAAAGCAAAATACCGCTAATAACGGCGAAATTGTCGTAGCCATGACTGATGAAAATGAAGCTACAGTTAAACGTTTTTATAAAGAGAACGATCACTACCGTTTACAACCAGAAAACGATACAATGGCACCAATTATCTTATCCAAAGTAAGTATTTTAGGTAAAGTAGTTGGCCTTTACAGAAATAATATCGATTAATATTTAAACCTAAGCAAAAAGCTTGGGTTTATTTTTTCGTCAAAATTTCAGTTAATTTATTTTCAAAAACTGGCAGCCATTTTTCTAAATAACCTGCACGGGTCGGATGAATTTCGTCTGCCATATAAAGAGCAGGTTGGTCTTTAAAATTCGGATCATTATATGAATCCAGAACTTTAATATTCCATTTTTTAGCTAATTGATGTGTTGCTTTTACCATCTGATTATACAAATCACTTTCAAAATAAGGATTTGTATAGATCAAAATTGGACAATGCCATGTAGTCAGAGCTCGACTAATAATATATTCCATCGCACCGATAATTGTTTTTACATCAAAATGGTCATTTTGACTAATTTCTCCCAACTTCTGGTTTGTACGCGCATCATTAGTAGAAAGTTGCAAAACCAACATATCAATTGGTGTTTTAAGATTTTCCTTAAAACGAGCAACATAAGAATCACCATGATAACTGGCATCTTGATCTACCAAAGTAGTGCCATTTTCTGCATCTTTAATAGCAGCAATGCCATCTTTTTTCCATAAGTAGTCTACAAAAGATTCCCCTAATGCACCAAAACCAAATGTGACAGAAGAACCTAAAAATAAGATCTTTTTATTTCTTAATGGGCTATCAATTGTTTTCACACTGTTAAGACTATATTTACGGTTGTTACCCGGTAGATAGGCTAGCTCTGCATAAGCTCTTTGGTGCAAGGGATGCTCATCCAAATCCATTCGCAACTCATTAAGAGCAATATCGGATAAATCATTATTTTGTCTAATAGGGATTAAAAAAGTTTCGTTACTCATTATTTTCTCTTTCTTTATCGATGTAAGGTTTTATCGCTTCCCAATCTTTTACAATATCATCACTTAATTTACGATTATAAAATACAGCCGCAGGATGATATTCTGGAATAACCGTATATTTCTTTTTCGACCAAACATATCCATCTTTAGCTTCATTAAGTTCAAGAATTGGTGTATTCTCAATAACCTTACCATGTTCAGCAGAAATCTTATGACCTGGGCCAAGCAGTCGCTCTAATCCGGTGTTACCTAAAGCAACAATGACTTGTGGATCTGCGTAATGCATTTCATAGTCTAAAAAAGGAGCATGTGCTAACACTTCTTTCTTAGTAGGTTTACGATTTGGTCTTTTAATTACTTCTTTATTTTCTCGTTTACTAAAAACTTTTTTCACACTAAAAGGGCGGCTACGAACAGCACTAGTAATATAAACTTGATCTCGTGATAAACCAATTTGCTTTAGTGATTTATCCAGTTCCTTTCCGGCGTCACCACTAAATGGAATATTATTAACGATTTCATTGCGTCCTGGCGCTTCGCCTACGATCATTAGTAAGGGATGTCTTGGGCCACTTCCTGAATTAATTCCTTCTAAACGCATGCCCTTTGATCTCTCTTTTACTTCTGCCAGTAATTCTTTAGGATAATTCAATCATCTCACCTGTTTCTATTTCTGATATATTAATTATAATATTAGTCAAAATTATTTTACATCTAAATTAAATATAGTATAATGTAATCAATTTAATATTAATTAAAAGCCGCCATTGTGGATAAATGGCGGCTTTCGCTTTAATTCCACACTCAATATCTCTGCTTGTGAAATTTACTTCACAATTCAGATTTAGTATATTATCAATGTTACAACTGTATATTAAAGTAACTTTGTGATTTTAATTTGCAGTTTCACATGAGTTCCACGATATTATTATTCACAAACTGAAAATATATTATTAAATAATTATCACTTATATATAAATTACTTTAAAAATATTTATCAAAACAAAAAAGCTAGTTCCGTTTGGAACTAGCTTTTCTATATCGACGTTATGATTAACGACGTGCTTCAGCAATTCTTGCTGACTTACCGTGACGTTCACGTAAGTAGTAAAGCTTAGCACGACGCACACGACCATGACGCTTAACTTCAACCTTAGCAACACGTGGGTCGTTAACTGGGAAGGTTCTTTCAACACCAACACCTGAAGCAATCTTACGAACAGTGTAAGTAGCACCGATGCCAGTACCCTTCTTCTTAATTACAACACCTTCGAACAACTGAATACGTTCGTGAGTACCTTCAACAACACGTACGTGAACAGTAACAGTATCACCTGCACGGAAAGCAGGAATATCGTCACGAATTTGTTCTTTAGTCAATTCTTGAATTAATGGATCCATAATATATTTTTCTCCTTCTTCGGCATTCATCCACGCACCAGCGTCAGCGGAACACCCATAACTTTAATTAGTGACACTTGCCACGATGAATAGTTTAACAAATCAAGCCAGCTTAATCAAGCTCTGACTTGATTTCTTCTAGCATTTTCTTTTCTTCAATAGTCAACTGACGATCTTTTAACATATCAGGACGATGAAGATAAGTTGCTTTAAGCGCTTCTTTGTGTCGCCACTCAGCTATTTTTTGGTGATTGCCACTAGTTAATACTTCAGGCACTTTTTGACCTTCAAAATCAGCTGGGCGAGTATATTGCGGATATTCTAATAAGCCATGTGAAAAGCTTTCTTCTACTGGACTAGCAGCGTTACCTAAAATACCAGGCAAAAGTCGAACAGTAGCATCAATCATACTCATAGTTGGTAATTCCCCACCGGTTAGCACATAATCTCCAATTGAAACAGTTTCATCGGCTAAGTCATAGACTCTTTGATCAAAGCCTTCATAGTGACCACAAATAAAAGTTAATTCATCTTCTTTTGCCCAGTCTTGTGCCATTTGTTCATTAAAAGTTTTTCCTTGTGGAGCGGTAATAATAACTTTACCAGTAGAAGATAAAGAATTAAGTGCTTTTTTAATTGGCATGATTTGGAGTACCATACCAGCGCCGCCGCCATAAGGAGTATCATCTACGTGGTGATGTACATCTGTTGTGAAATCACGGAAATTAACTAAATTGAGATCCCACTTACCATCTTCTAAACCACGTCCTAACATCGATACTTTCAAAGGTGTAAACATGTCGGGAAAAAGCGTCAATACATTAATCTTCATCTCGTAACCCCTCCATTAATTCTACATAAACTTTTTTGGCAGCTACATCAACTTTTTTAACAACATCGGCAATGTTTGGAATCCAATATTCCTTGCCACTATCTTCACGTACAAGCCAAATATCATTTGCACCTGGAGATTGGATATCAACGATTTTACCGATATTTTTACCAGTTTCTTCATCAATCACATCGCAATCAAAGATGTCTTTATAATAATAAACACCGTCAGGTAATTCGCCACGATCTTCTTCGCTTACTACCAGGATTTGGCCTCGTAATTTTTCTGCTTGATCAATATCTGTAATTTCTTTAAATTGAATTAACCAAAATTGTTTAAATGGACGGCTTTTTTCAATAGTCAATACACGTTTAGTATCGCTTCTAAGTGATAAATGCATCCCTTCAGCAAAACGCTCTTCTGGGAAGTCCGTAATCACGTTAACTTTGACTTCACCATTCAATCCATGAGTTGTTAAAATTCGTGCAACGTCAAAATATTCCATGCATGCTCCTTTTTAAGTAATAAAAAAAGCTTGAAGCACTTGGCATCAAGCTTTTAAATAATCGCAAAATTACTTGTTGTATTTTGCATCGTGCAACTTAGCCATCAAGCCAGCACCTGAAAGAAGTGATCTAACAGTGTCTGAAGGTTGTGCACCCTTTTGTAACCAATCAAAGATCTTGTCTTCATCAAGCTTCAATTCCTTTGGTTGTGAAACTGGGTTGTAGTAACCAACTTGTTCGATGAAACGACCATCACGTGGCATACGTGAGTCTGCAACAACGATTCTGTAGAATGGCTTTCTCTTGGCACCAGCACGGTGCATACGAATTTTAACTGACATAAATTAATTTCCTCCTAAAACTTAACGATTAATAATATACCACCAAAACAAATGGGTGTAAAGTGTTTTTCCTTAACACCTTTATTTTTTTAAGAATGGAATCTCTTAATCTTACGCATACGCTTCTTTTTGTTCTTCTTAAAGTTCTTATTTAAACGACGCATAGCCATCTTGGCCATTGGTGAATCCATCCCTGGCAAGTTGCTTAATCCCTTCATATTGCCCTTAGTCATCTTGCTCATCATTTCCCGCATTTGTTTAAATTGTTTAATCATACGGTTAACTTCGACAACGGGGCGACCAGAACCGGCAGCAATTCTTCTTCTGCGACTTGGATTCAACAAATCTGGATCCTCACGTTCTGCTTCAGTCATTGAATAAACAATGGCAATTGTATGATCAATTTGCTTTTGATCAACATTTAAGTTCTTCAACTGTGGATTATTTGCCATCCCAGGAATCATCTTCATAATTTGATCAAGCGGACCCATTTTTTGAACTTGCTTCATTTGATCAACAAAGTCATTGAAGTCAAAAGTGTTTTCTCGCATCTTTTCAGCGACTTTTTCAGCTTCCTTGGCATCGTAATCTTGTTGTGCCTTCTCAATTAAGGAAAGCATATCACCCATCCCAAGAATTCTGGAAGCCATTCGATCTGGGTGGAAGACATCCAAATCACTTAGTTTTTCACCTTGACCAGTAAATAGAATTGGCTTACCAGTAACTGCACGAATTGAAAGTGCAGCACCACCACGAGTATCACCGTCTAACTTAGTTAAAATTACTCCGGTAACATCAAGTCGCTCATCAAAGCCTTTAGCAACGTCTGTAGCTGCTTGACCAGTCATGGCATCAACTACTAAAAGGATGTTATCTGGCTGTGCAACTTTCTTAACACGTTCCAATTCTTTCATTAATGGTTCGTCTATTTCTAAACGACCGGCAGTATCGATTAAAACATAATCATTCTTGTTTTTATCAGCTTCAGCTAAACCATCCTGTACAATCTTAGCAACATCTTTTTCACCATCTTCGCTAAAGACAGGCACCTTTAATTGATCACCAATTTGCTTTAATTGGTCAACAGCGGCAGGACGATAAATATCTCCAGCAATCAAAAGTGGACGAGCCTTTTGCGTCTTTTGTAAATGATATGCTAATTTACCAACAGTGGTAGTCTTACCAGTACCTTGCAAACCAACCATCATAATAATAGTTGGAATATGCTTAGACTTGTTTAAAGGAACTGCTTCTTCACCCATCATCTTCGTTAATTGTTCATTAACGATTTTAATTACTTGTTGGCCTGGGTTTAAACTTTCTTGAACTTCTTTGCCAAGGGCCTCTTTTTTAATAGTCTTGATAAAGTCCTTAACAACCTTGAAGTTAACATCGGCTTCTAACAATGCAAGTCGAATTTCACGACTAGCCTTATTAATATCCTCTTCTGAAACTTTACCTTTACCAGTTAAATTTTTTAATGCTTTTTGAATTCTTTCACTTAAATTTTCAAAAGCCATGGGTTTACTCTCCCCTCAATTGATTTAATAAATTGGTTATTTCTTTTTTAGCAGTTTGACTATCATTATTATCTATCGACAAAAGTGCGTCTGCTAGCACATCTTCAATATGATTATTATCACGCCTCATATGTAATTTGGCTTCATAATTTTTCAAAATTTTAGTGGAGCGTTTTAAATTATCATAAATAGCTTGCCGAGATACATTATGATTAACCGCAATCTCTCCTAATGATAGATCATTATAATAATAATCTTCAAAATAAGATTGCTGTCCTTTAGTTAATAAAGAACCATAATAGGCATATAGGTCGCCTAATTCTTCATTTTTAGTTAATTCATCCATTAATTTTCACCAGTCTTTAGTATATCAAAAAAATGATACTACCAAAAATGTTAATTATCATTTAAATCATGAAGACAAAATCTATCTTTTTTCTCATTAAAAATACGAAATTTGAACTACTTACGGTTGATTTTTTAACGTATTTTTAATTATAATTAAGTAATCTTATTTTTAACATAAAGGGGAATTGTATTGTGAATCTTTGGCAACGAATGAACAAAAAAGAAGATCCACGTGTTTATGAAAATAAAGATGGACACCTGGTTCGATCATTAAAGGTTAAAGATTTCTTAGCCTTAGGGGTTGGGACGATCGTCTCAGCTTCAATCTTTACCTTGCCCGGTGAAGTTGCTGCATTACATACTGGACCAGCGGTTGCAATTTCATTTATTTTAGCTGCAATTGCTGCCGGTTTAGTAGCATTTGCTTATGCCGAAATGGCCGCTGCCATGCCATTTGCAGGATCCGCTTATTCATGGATCAATGTGGTATTCGGCGAATTTTGGGGATGGGTAGCCGGATGGGCTCTTTTAGCTGAATACTTTATTGCTTTAGCATTCGTAGGATCTGGACTTTCTGCTAACTTCAGGGCATTAATTGCACCTATAGGATTAAAATTACCTGCTTCTTTGTCCAACGCTTTTGGTACTAATGGTGGAGTTATTGATGCAATTTCACTTGTTTCTATTTTATTAGTCGCTCTTTTAATTGGGCATGGGGTCTCAAGAGCTGCTCGAGTAGAAAATGGATTAGTTATACTTAAAGTTTTAGCTATCTTGATCTTTATCGTAGTTGGATTAACAGCCATTAAAAGCGCTAACTTTACACCATTTATTCCTAAATATCGTCCTACTGCTCACGGACCATTTGGTGGCTGGCAAGGAATTTATGCTGGTGTATCAATGATTTTCTTATCCTACATCGGTTTTGATTCAATTGCTGCTAATTCCGCAGAAGCTATTAATCCGCAAAAGACAATGCCTCGTGGAATTTTAGGCTCATTAGCAATTGCCGTTACACTTTTTGTAGGTGTTAGTTTGGTATTGATCGGTATGATGCCTTACAAGATGTATGCTAACTCTGCAGAACCTGTTGGTTTGGCTTTACGTTATGCTGGGCACCCAATAGTTGCTGTCGTCGTTCAAACTATTGCTGTTTTAGGTATGTTTACCGCCTTGATCGGTATGGGGATGGCTGGATCTAGATTAATTTACTCATTTGGTCGTGATGGTATGTTACCTAAATGGTTGGGCAAATTAAATTCTGACCGTCGTCCTAACAATGCACTTTGGACTTTGACTATCGGTAGTATTTTGCTTGGTGCTTTCTTCCCATTCTCTATGCTGTCTCAATTAGTTTCAGCTGGTACTTTAATCGCATTCATGTTTGTATCACTTGGTATCTATAAATTACGTCCACGTGAAGGTAAAGATATTGATGATCCATCATTCAAGATGCCATTTTATCCAGTATTGCCTGCTCTAGGCTTCTTAGCTGCATTAATCGTTTTCTTAGGTTTAGATTATCAAGCTAAGCTCTACGCTGGTATTTGGTTTATCTTCGGTTTAATTATTTATTTCTGCTATGGTATTCACCATTCAGTCCTAGATAAGAAAAAATAATTTTTAATAAAAAAGATCAACTGTTGTAAATTGCAGCAGATGATCTTTTTTTGCCTAATTTTCTTCTTTTTCCAGCATTTTCTTTAAAACATTAACTAAACCTATAGTCTCATCTTTGCTAAGCATCTGAGTAATGGTTTGATCAGTCTCTCTGCGGTGCTTCTCTACTTTCTTGCAAACTTCCTTACCATCTTCAGTAGAAATCACGGTGCCATTATCATCAGTAACTAAATCTTTAGCAACTAAACTTTTTACTAATTCTTCAACTTTATCCTTAGTTACATGAAGCTCCCTGGCTAATTTGTCATATGTCTTGCCATGCTTATGGTGTTCCAATTCAATCAAAATTTCTAATTCATTTGCACTGATATTAAAACTCTTTAAATCAGCATCCATTTGCTTTTCTACTTCATTGCTAATTTTAGTAAAAAATGATCCAATAGTACTTTCTGTCATCATTTCAGATTCTTTCAATTCATTAACTCAATTATACTAGCCGAAGAAAAAACAGCTCAACAATGTTGAACTGTTTTTTGAATTTTAAATTAAAGGTTCTCATCCATGTTGAAGGTTAACTTAGACATGTTAATTGAATCAATCATCATTTGGCCCCAAAGCTTTTCAGTTTCCTCACGAGTATGAGCAACTGTCTTTTGGTTTTCCTTAGTCAAGTAATCAGTTAATTCTTCACCTGATTTGCCATCAGCACCCTTAATAATTTCTTCAACACGATCTCTGAAGTAACGGTTAAGTTCAGTTAAGTATGTAGTGTCAAGTTGAACAAATTGTGGGTAATGACTTTCAACAAGTGCAGCAAATGACTTGTAGTACCACCATGCATCATTCATGTTGTAATCCATTGAAGTATTGTTATATGAAGGATCAGTATCATTCATATTAGCAAAGAATGGAACAAATGGAGTAAAGGTTGGACCACCAATACATAGCCACATAATAGCTGCACGATCTTCTGGCACATCACTTCTAATTTGCAAAATGTGGGCATTTTGAGTACGGTTCAAACCAATTGGACGATAGCGGTGCTTTTCTTCTTCAGTACCTTTGCCAAATGGATCATATGGAGTGTCTTGGTAGTGTGAACCCAAAGCAAATTGAATATCTTCTTTAGTGATCTTTTTAGCAGCCTTACGAATGAATGGAATATCACCATCTTGTGGATCTTGTTCAATCTCTGGGTTAAACAACTTTTGAATGTACCATTGACGATTAGTGTTGTAGTGACGGTCTTGTTCAGTGTAAGTACCAAAAATGTGGCGGAAGTTCCAGCCCTCATGATCAGGATTCAAATGATGTTCTTCAACAAATTCTTGAATTCCTTCACTCCACATGAAGTAATCAGGATTATCAAAATCAACTTGTTCAATTGCCACACGGTTACCAGTAGCTGCATAACAATCATCTGGGATACGTTCTGCAACCCAATGGTGACCAGTAACAATTTCCATGTACCAAATTTCGTCTTTATCACTGAAAAGAACTGAATTACCAGCTGGTGAACCATACTTAGCAATCAACTTACCTAAGTATCTAACACCGTCTCTAGCGGAATGAATATATGGCAAAACTGAAGTTTGCATACAGTCTTCATCCAAACCATCTTTAACAAGTGGATCAAATGCTAAAGTACGTTCATTACCATATGTTGATTCAGTACATGACATAGCAACGTTTTCTTCGTTAATACCACTTTCGTCGTAATAACCGCGATGCTTGTAATCAACGTTTGGAACAGCTGGAACACGTTGAGCGTCTTCTGGTAAATCCATTTCAAACTTGTTAAGCCATGACTTAATGTGTTTCTTTTCACCATGACGAGCTGGTTCGATAATAAACTTTTGTGGGGTGATTGGACGGAATGTATCATCATTACGAGCAATCATAGTAGTACCATCGATTGAGGCTTTTTTACCTACCAAGATAGTAGTACATGCACTATATTCTTTCATAAAATTCTCCTTATAAAACTATATACACTTAAACTTTATCACTAGACTAAGCCATGGAAAAGACCAATTGCATAATTTGCGGCATCAAAATCAGCCAAATCTTCAGCTTTTTCACCAAGTCCAACCAATTTAACCGGTAAGTTCATCTCATTACGGATAGCCAAGACTACCCCACCTTTAGATGAACCATCAAGCTTAGTTAAAACCAGACCCGTTAATTTGGTTGTCTTATCAAAATCTTTAGCTTGGAGCAAGGCATTTTGTCCAGTTGAACCGTCAAGAACCAATAATGTTTCAGTTGGTTGGTCAGGCAGAAGCTTTTTAATAGTTCTTTGAATCTTTTCTAGCTCAGCCATGAGGTTCTTTTTGTTTTGCAAACGGCCAGCAGTATCAACTAACAAGTAATCAGCTTTTTCATTAATTGCACGTTCAGTTGCATCATAAACAACAGAAGCAGGATCAGCTTTTTCTTTTCCAGTTACTACAGGAACATCAACGCGTTTGCCCCACTCAACTAATTGTTCTACGGCACCGGCTCTGAAGGTATCAGCTGCAGCCATGATAACTGACTTACCTTCATCTTTAAAGCGTTTTGCAAGCTTACCAATAGTAGTAGTTTTACCTGCACCATTGACGCCGACAAAGAGATAAACATTAGGCTTATCTTCAGGGTGATAAATTAACTTTTCATCTTCACTGTTGCCACCCTTGTCATACAAGTCAACCAATTTTTCAACAATAACCTTTTTCAGATCATCACGAGATTTGGCATTTTGCAATTTGGCCTCTTCACGAAGTTCATCGGTTAATTGTTCTGCTGTCTCATAACCTACATCAGATTCAATCAATAAATCTTCCAAATCATCAAAGAAGTCCTCATCAACAGTTCTAAATTTAGCAAAGAATGCATTAAGTCGAGCACCAAAACCTTTATTGGTTTTTTCCAAACCTTTTTCATAAAGTTCTTCTTGTGAGGAATCTTCATCTTCTTCTAGTTCTTCAGTTTCAGGTTCTTCCTCGTCTGTTTCGGTTTCCGCCTCTTCAGTAGTTTCAGATTCTTGAGGTTCTGTTTCCTGTTCCTCTTCAATTTCAGCGGTTTCTTCAGATTCAGGCTCTTCTTCATCCTCTGCTACTTCTTCTGAAGCTTCAGACTCGTTATCCTCTTCAATGGGTTCTGTTTCTTCTTGCTTGTCAGATTCAGCAGATTCTTCAGATTGTTCCTCTTGAGCAACTGCTTCACTATCGTCCTGTTTTTGCTCTACTTCTTCTTGTTTTTCCTGCTCTTCTTTTTTCTCTTCTTCGTCATCTTTTTTACCAAAGAGAGACTTTTTAATTCGATCAAATAATCCCAATTATTTCACCTCGTTTTTCTTTTTCATTTCTTTTAATGATACTGACAATACTTGAGATATACCAGATTCTTGCATTACCACACCATACAATTGATCAGCTTGCTTCATTGTTCCTCGTCTATGAGTAATCACAATAAACTGTGTCTTTAAATTATATTTAAGTAAAAATTGAGCAAAACGTGTGACATTTGCATCATCAAGCGCTGCTTCAACCTCATCAAGTAAACAAAATGGTACTGGATTTACCTGCAACATTGCAAATAATAATGTTATCGCAGTTAATGCCCGTTCACCACCAGAGAGCAAACTTAAACGCTGTAACTTCTTGCCAGGTGGCTGAGCGATAATCTCAATTCCTGTTTCTAATAAATTATTTGGTTCAGTTAATTCAAGCTTAGCCTTTCCACCGCCAAAGACAAGTGGGAAAATCCGCTTAAAGCTTTCAGCCACTGCCTCAAATGTTGCTTTAAATCGACTCTTAACCTCTTCATCTAATTCATTCATTGATTTTTCAAGGTCATCACGAGCTTTAAGCAAGTCATTTTGTTGACCATTCAAGAAGTCATAACGCTTTTTAACATCTTCATATTCTTGAATAGAATCCAAATTAACTGGGCCAATATCTTCAAGTGACATTCGATGCAGTTTAACACTTTTAGCTAATTTTTCTCGAGTTTCTTGATCATTTTGACCTTCAGCTTGAGCAATAGCGGCTTCAAATGTTAATGCATAATCATCACGCAAAGTTTCTAAGCGTTGATCAATCAAACTATTAAACTTTGCAATTTTAACAGAATAATCTTCCTGTTCGATTGCCGCATCCTTACGCAAATCATAATTTCGGCTAGCAACTTGATCTAACTGATTAATTTGCGCATCAAATTGTCCGAGTTGTGAACTAAGCTCATTTAATTTATTTTGCAGTTGTTCGTTCTTTTGTTTAATTTTTTCCTTCTGCTTCTTTAAATCGGTGTTCTTCTTAACAGAAAGTTCTCCATTTTGATTAAGATCTGTTAATTTTTCCTTTAAATCAGCAGCCTGCTTTTTATTATTATCAATTTGATTGCGTTTATCTTTTTCTTGAACAGCTAGATTTTCTAATTTATTTGCAAAAACTGCAATTTGTGGATCAAGCTTGGATAATTCACTTTGCACACGTTGACTTAAATTATTAAAGTTCTTAATACGTAATTGCAATTCATTCATTTGGCTCTTTTTCTCTTCACCTTGTTTAGATAAAAGAGCCTGCTTATCATTTGCTTCTGCAATCTGCTTTTGCAATTCAACTATATGATCATTCCGCTGCTTCACACGTGATTCATATAAAGTATTAGCATCTTGAAGTCGCTTAACCTCTTTTTCTTGATTTTGGAAAGAAATAGCTGCTTCATTAATCGTTTGATTAATTTCTTGCAAAGAATCATGCAATTTTTGCAACTTATTTTCTACTTTAACGCTTTGATCAACCAAATCTTTTAATTGTGCTTGGTCTTCCTTAAATGATCTAGTTAAACTACTGATTTGCTTTTCTAACTGATTAATTTCAGTTGCCGTTTGCAATGGTGAATTATTGCGCAGGTTCTTTTGTCCACCAGTCATAGAACCGCCCGGTGAAACAACATCCCCATCTAAAGTAACTATTCGATAACGTCCAATTCGTTGAGAAATTGCCATTGCGTTTTCGATTGTATCGACAATCACAACACTGCCTAACAAGTAATTAATTGCGGCAGTAATATTATGATCCGTTTTGCTTTCTACTAGCTCACTGGCAATTCCCTTGAATCCATTAAAGGACTTCAAGGTAGTTACTGTAGATTGTGGAATGGTATATTGGCGTAACCCATCTAATGGCAAAAATGTGGCACGACCAGCTCTACTGCGTTTTAACTGATTAATTGCATTTTTAGCACTATTACGGCTATCTGTAATCAAATCTTGAACGCCGCCACCAAGAGCTGTAGTCATCGCTGCTTCAAGTTCAGCTGGGAAAGTAAGCAACTCACCTACGGCACCAATTACGCCAGGGAAATCATTTAAATGATTCAAGACGTTACGGACACCGTAGTAATAACCTTCATGACGTTTTTGAATATTAATTAAAGCTTCATGACGGGCTTCGATCTTTTCCAGTTTATTCCGCTCATCATTAACTGTTTGCTGCAGACGCCTAATTTGATCATTCAAGTCATTACTTTGATCACTGGCTTCAGCAAAAGCCGCATTTTTGTCTTTACGTTTAGCAGTTAGATCTTTACCTTCGGCTCGTAATTTTTCCAGTTCTGCTTTAGCTTCAGATAGTTGTTTACCCACATCATTGCTTTGATAAGTGGTGTCAGCCTTACTACGTTTTAGCTCAGTATTCAAGTTAATTACTTGATTGTTAACCGCAGCTTGATCTTGCAATAATTGAATGTAGTCGTTACGACAATCCTCCAGTTTCTTATTGAGTTCTTCTGGATTTTCACTCAATTCACTTGTAAGCTTATCCCGCTTTTCTTGTAAAACCGATTGTTGCTTCTTAAGGCTAGCTTGATCTTTTTGTAAACTTTCCAAATGAGCGTTCAGTTGTACCAGGCTCTTCTTCAGCGTTTCAACTTGATTTTGATATTCGATCTTAGTAGCATCATCAAATTGACGTGATTGTTCAGCCATTTGCAAGTTAGCATTCAAATCTGATAATTGCTGACTTAATTTTAATAATTCATTTTGAACTTTTTCTCGTTCATCCCGAATTTTTTGGTACTCTGCTCTTTTTTCTGAGACCGCATTTTGAGATTCTTTAACTTCAGCATCTAATTTTGATAATAAAATCTTATTCTTATCAGCTGATTTTTGAATAGTTTCTTTTTGCTTATTAATATCTTCGATTTCAAATGCTAATAAACTCTTTAGTTCTTTATCTAAACCAGCCTTTTGAAACTTATATTCTTTGGCTAGCGAACTTTGTTCATGCAGCGGCTCTAAGCGGCCCTCAAGTTCTTTTACTAAATCATTAATTCGAATCAAATTATCTTGAGTCTTCTTAAGTTGCCCTTGAGCTGCTTCTTTTTGCTGTTTAAAGTGAAGCACACCCGCAGCTTCTTCAAAAATTACGCGGCGCTGTTCCGGACGTGAATTTAAGATTTGATCAACTCGTCCCTGAGAAATAATGGCTAAGCTATTTTGCGATATACCAGAATCAAGAAAAAGCGTCCGTACATCACGCATGCGGACTTGCTGTCCATTAATCAAAAACTCACTATCGCCAGAACGTAAAATATTTCTAGTAATTGAAACTTCGTCCGTATCAAATGCTAATTCACGTTTGCGATTATCAAAAATTAAGGTAACTTCAGCTTTATTTAATGGCTTACGATATTGACTACCAGCAAAAATGACGTCCTTCATGTTTGTTCCACGAAGAGACTTAGCGCTGGATTCACCCATTACCCAACGAATAGCTTCTGTAATATTACTTTTACCACTACCATTAGGACCAACAATACCAGTTATTCCATCATTAAAATGAATAGTTGTTCTGTCAGCAAATGATTTAAAACCATCGAGCACTAATTCTGTTAATGGCACCTTTTTAAATCCCCTTACTCTAATTTTTGTAAAGCTGCTTTAGCGGCTTGTTGTTCTGCAGCTTTCTTGTTATGACCTTCACCTTGTGCTTGAACTTGATCATTAATCTTTAATTCAACTACAAAATGTGATGGCAATTGTGATTCACTAAGTACCGAATATTCAATATTTACTGGACCATTTTGTTGTAATAACTCCTGCAAATCGGTCTTATAATCACGTGAATCATCAAATTCGCCTTTATCAATCAATGGATAAACAGTTAAATGCAAAAAATGTTCAACTGCTGGCATCCCTTGGTCAAGGAATAAAGCGCCATTGAATGCTTCAAAAACGTCTTCCAACAATGTTTTACGATTACGAGCACCAGCTTTTTCCTCACCATTACCTAAATGAATTTCATTTTGAAAACCACATTCAATCGCAAATTCAGAGAATCCTTCAGTTCTAACAATATTAGATCTTAACCGTGTTAATTCTCCTTCATTTAATTTAGGATAATGACGGTATAAATAATCAGAAACAGCCAATTCAAGAACGGCATCACCTAAAAATTCCAACTTTTCATAATCACGAATTCCATCGTTAGGATGCTCATTTGAATATGAAGAATGCGTAAATGCTTCTTCTAATAGCTTTTCATTATTAAATTCAATATTATATTCATCTTTTAATTTTTTTAGAAATTTTGTACTTACCATAAAATTGCCCCTTTTATACCTTTAAATTATACCAGTTTTAGTGCTATATTTTGAATGCAAAAAAGTCACTTCTAGAATTAGAAGTGACTTTTCGTTTTTAAGCTTAATTTTACTTAGTATAAGCAACATTGTACCAGTTAGGGAAACCGTTACCCATTGAAGCTGATGGCTTAAGTGAGTAGCCAGTAAGTTTCTTGTTAACTGCAGTAATAGTGTAACTGTTTGATACAGGAAGAACGTAAGCTTCGTCATCCATGTACTTTTGCCATTCGTGGAACTTATCTACACGGTACTTGTGATTAAATGCCTTTTGTGAGTCCATTTCATCAAGAAGTTGAGTATTCTTCTTAGTTACGAAACGAGAATAGTTCATTGGTGACTTTTCACCGTAAAGGTCGTTTGGTGATGGTTCACTTGAAAGTGACCAGGCACCGATAAACATATCTACTGATGGATCATCATGTTGAACCTTATCGTAGAATGAGTTGAATTCAATTAAACGACCACCGGTCAACTTAACATTCAAGCCCATCTTCTTCCATTGTTGAATGTAATTTTGAACGATTGGTTCTTGGTTTGAAGTACCAGTCATAGCTGCAAGACGGATAGTTAAAGGCTTACCATTTGGTTGTACACGATACTTGCCCTTCTTCTTAAAGCCTGCCTTGTCCAAAATTTCGTTACCCTTCTTAAGGTTGTAAGTGTAGCCCTTTACATCCTTATCGAAGTAATCACCGAATTGCTTAGGAATCAAAGTAGGAATTCTAAAGCTTAAGCCGTATGAGTAACGCTTAGCAACTTGGTTAACGTTCATACCGTAACCAATGGCTTGACGAAGAGCCTTGTTGTTCATCTTGGACTTAGGGTTCATTACGTTTTCGCCCTTCTTAGCGTCCCACTTACCTACCTTAAAGCCAAGGTATGAGTATGAAAGTGGAACATTAGCAATGAAGTTAACGCCCTTAGTATTCTTAACGTTTGGCCATTGTGAGTTGATAACTTGGATAACGTCAAACTTGTTTGACTTAATACTTTGAGCAACTGAGTTAGGGTTGATTACAGTAGCGGTAATCTTAGTAATCTTTGGCTTGCCCTTGTAGTAATATTCGTTAGGAACCCAAGTGGTTGATTGACCACGAACAAGTTTTTGAAGCTTGTATGGACCAAAGAACAAAGGCTTCTTACGGATCTTGTCGCTTGACATTAAGTCTGAGAATTTAACGTCCTTTAAGTAGTGGTAAGGTGCAGCTGCTTCCCAGATGTAGCCGTTACCACTAGTGTTCATACCTGGCTTCATAGTCTTAAAGTGAAGAACAACCTTACGACCATTTTCACCATCTGGCATTTCAAGACCAGAAATAGTGCTTGCCTTACCTTCGTGGTATTCTTTCAAACCTACCAAGTCAGCTAAACTTGCAGTGTAACGTTGTGACTTAGAATCCTTGTTAGCAATAATTTCGTAAGCGTATTCGTAGTCCTTGGCGGTTACTTGCTTACCATCTGACCACTTAACGCCCTTCTTAATGTTAATAGTTGCAGTCTTGGCCTTTTGGTCAATCTTAATGGTAGCTGCACCCTTATTAGTGAAGACATAATGATCATCAGTTGAGAAAAGTGATTCAGCACCATATTGCATAACTTCACTATCAGTATTAGAAGTTGAAAGTTCATCATTAAAAATTCCAGTAAATGGTGTATCAGTTTCAACCGCAACCTTTACTGTACCACCATTTTTAGTGGCTTTAGTTGGAACAGCTTGGCTAAATTTAGCGGCGTTAGAAGCTTCATTGGCATTAGAGCCAGATTTACCACAAGCTGCTAATGTAAGTGCTGCACCTGATAGCAGCGTAATACCAGCAAAAACTTTTGCCTTTTTCATTAGTAAAAATCCTCCATAACTCGAGGCAAGTTGACTTTCTCATCTTAGCACTATTACAAAAAAGTTACAACGGCATTAAAAAAACAGGCACCTCATTTTGAGATACCTGTTTTCTTGTGTTAGTTATTAGATTTTAATATGAAAGTCTAGATAAAGAATTATTTATGTTTAGAGTTTGGAGAATAGTATTACTAATGATTCAGATTTTACTTAGCGTAACCAACCTTGTACCACAATGGGAAGCCGTTGTTTCCTTGTGATGGCTTCAATGAGTAACCAGTGATCTTACTGTTAATTGCTTGAATACTGTAAGCATTAACAGTTGGAACTACATATGCTTGATCAAACATGTATTTTTGCCATTCATGGAACTTATCTACACGGTACTTAGTATTGAAGGCTTTTTGTGAGTCCATTTCATCAAGAAGTTGAGTGTTCTTCTTGGTTACGAAACGAGTAAAGTTGAATGGTGCCTTTTCGTTGTAAAGGTCATTTGGTGATGGTTCACTTGAGAGTGACCAACCAGCCATGAAGACGTCAACATCCTTAGAATCATTTTGAACCTTATCGATGAATGAATTAGATTCCATCAAACGACCACCAGTTAACTTAACGTTCAAACCGATCTTCTTCCATTGTTGGATGTAGTTTCTGATGATTGGTTCTTGAGTTGATGAACCAGTCATAGCTGCAAGGTGAATTGTCAATGGCTTGCCGTTAGGTCGTACACGATAAGTACCCTTCTTCTTGTAACCAGCCTTGTCAAGCAATTGGTTAGCTTTCTTAAGGTTGTAAGTGTAGCCTGTAATATCTTTATCGAAGTAATCACCGAATTGTTCAGGAATTAAAGTTGGTACTCTGAAAGTTAAACCAGAAGTGTAACGCTTTTCTACAGCATCAATGTTCATTGCATAAGCCATAGCTTGACGTAATGACTTATTGTTCATCTTAGCCTTAGGATTCATGACATTCTTGCCATCTTCCCACTTACCAACCTTAAAGCCCATGTAGCTATATTGAAGTGGAATATTAGCAATAAAGTTTACATTTTTAGTATTCTTAACTTGTTGCCATTGAGAATTAATTACACCTGCAACATCAAATTTATGACTCTTAATTGCTTGTGAAGCTGAGTTAGGGTTAACAACACTAACGGTAATCTTATCAAGTTTTGGAGTACCTCTCCAGTAGTACTTGTTAGGAACCCAAGTTACTGATTGACCACGAACAATCTTGCTAATCTTGTATGGGCCAAAGAAGATAGGATTCTTACGTACGGCATCTGAGGATTCCAACTTATTAAATGGGATGTTCTTCAATTGGTGGTATGGACTTGCTGATTCAAGGAAGAAGCCGTTACCTGATTGAAGCATACCTGGTTTCATTTTCTTAAAGTGGATTACAATCTTCCTACCATTTTCACCATCTGGCATTTCAATACCAGAAATGGTCTTAGATTTGCCATCATGGTATTCAGTTAAACCGACAATATTTTGAAGCGAAGCAGTATAACGTTGTGACTTACTACCCTTGTTAGCCATGATTTCATATTCGTATTCAAGATCCTTAGCAGTTACTTGCTTACCATCTGACCATTTAACCCCCTTCTTAACTTCAATTGTTACAGTCTTAGCCTTACGATCAAGCTTAAATGTAGCTGCACCTTTATTATTAATCTTGTAGCTATCATCAGTACTAAATAATGATTCGTTACCAAATTGTGCTACTTCTGAATCAGTTGTAGTAGTTGATAACTCATTGTTGAAAATACCAGTAAAGGGAGTATCTACTTCAAGAGCATAAGATAATGTACCACCTTTTTTAACTTCTTTTACAGGAGTAGCTTCTTTAAATTTCTTAGCATCGTGAGCGCCCGCATTATTATTAGTCTTTTGACCACAGGCTGCTAAAGTTAAAACAGCACCTGTAACCAATCCGATTGATCCTAAAAGTTGTGTTTTCTTCATACTTATATGCCTCCATATTCGGCTTATTATTTCTGTTTTGTTTTGGGAATCAAGTTGATGATTAAATAATACCATGTTTTATTAATTTTTCAATAGTTTTATGAAAATAATTTTAATTTTTATTTTATTAGAATTGCATAACTTTATTATTATGCAGACACAAAAACAGCTCTATCAAGCGATAGAGCTGTTTTAATATATTTATTAGATTATTAATTTTCACGTTGTCTTGCGTCACCTGCACGTTGTAAGGCACGACCAACATAGTTAATACTTAAGGAAATAACCAAAAGCAAGATAGTAGCTGGGAGCCATAACCATGGACGGTTAATAACGTTAACTGGGTCATCCGCGAATCCAATCAAAGTACCAAGTGATGGAGTTGTAGTTGGCAAACCATAACCCAAGTAGGACAAACTAGTTTCAATACCAATGTTACCAGCAATAGTCAAAACAACGTCAATGATAATCATTGAAGTGATGTTAGGTAAAACTTCACGGAACATAATTTGGAAGTTAGATGAACCTGAAGTCTTTGATGCCAAAACGTAGTCACGGTCACGCTGCGACAGAATGAATGAACGGTAATAACGTGCCGTCGTCGTCCATCCGAACATCGCGATCAAGAATACCAAAGTTACAGCGTTGTAGTTAGGAATAACAGTAGTTAAGACAATGATAATTGGCATTTGTGGCAAAATCTGAACAAAGTCAACTATTCTCATGATGATGACATCAACAACACCACCGTAGTAACCAGAAACTAATCCGACTACCAAACCAACAATTTCAGTAATTACAGTAACTGAGATACCGATCATGATTGAGTTACGTCCACCCATGATGAGCAGTTTCAAAATATCACGACCACCATCGTCAGTACCTAGAAGGTGACCCCCTTGGCCCCAACCGTAGTATGCGTCAACGATGTTCATTTCAGTAATTTGTGCTCTGTTCAAAAACAATGAACCACCGAAAGTAAACAATAAAATTAAAATAATGATAATTAAAGCTGTAAGTGCAGACTTAGAACGTAAAATTTCACGTACAGCCACCCTGAATCCAGAAGGTGGGAGAGTAGCCTTTGGTGTAGCGTCTTTTTTACTTGCTTTCTTTGTAGCAGTATCTTTCTTTTTATCAGCCATTTCTTCTCTCCTCCCTATTGAATTCTAATACGTGGGTCAATAATACTCATGATGATATCTGAGAGCAAGTTACCAATTAGAGTCAAGATACCAAAGATAAGAATCAAAGCAGTTAAAGTGGTGTAGTCACGTTGACTGATTGAGTCAAGGAACAACTTACCCATACCAGGATAACTGAAGACACTTTCAATAATCATTGAACCACTAAGAAGACCAGTAATAGTGTTACCAAGGAAGGCAGCAATTGGCAATAATGAATTTCTCAAAATATGCTTATGGAAAACTACATTTTCAGGAACACCCTTACTGCGGGCAGTTCTAACGTAGTCTTCAACCTTGTTATCAACAATACCTGTTCTCAAGTACTGTACAGTACCAGTAGTAGCAATCAAGGCATACAAGATAGCTGGAAAAATCATGTGGTAAAGTCTACTGCCAAGTACACCCCAGAATCCTGAGGCGTTGGCTGAAACTGAACCTGAAATTGGGAACCAACCCAAGGTAAAGCCGAAGAGCCATAATCCTAAGATATAGAATACGAAGCCCGGTGTAGCTAAAGTAATGTAGTTAAAGATTTGTACACCAGTATCTTGCCATTGGTCTTGGTGACGACCAGCAGTAATACCAAGAGGAATCGCAATACTATAAGTTAAGATAGTTGTCAAAAGTGATAACCAGAAAGTATTATTTGCACGGTCTGCAATTAATGATGTTACAGGTACGTGTTGAATATAACTTGTACCAAAATCACCATGGAATAAGTTGCCTACCCATCTAAAGTATTGAACATACCATGGATCATAAAGACCAGCAGCTCTTCTTAAAGCTTCGATTTGTTTAGGGTCGGTGTTAGGGTTAATTGATCCACTGAATGGGTCACCTGGCATCATCTTAGCAAGCAAGAAGACCAACAGACTCAAGATAATCAATTGTGGGATCATGATTAACAAACGCCGTAAGATTGTTTTCCACATGCTTAATCACTCTCCTTTTCTTCTCGTTCTTCGAGTTCAGCTTCTTGAGCCATATCTTCAGGCAATGCTACCCAGTGCTTAGGTGCAACCTGTTGCAATGGATATACACGTCCGTCCTTGTCATACCATTTACTTTGGTTTTCCTCGAATTCTTTTTCTACTTGTTCACGGTGTTTCTTATGTTCTTCACGATGTTCAACGTCAACTTGAGGAATAGCAGAAAGAAGTCGCTTAGTATAAATGTGAATTGGGTGCTTGTAAATTTCTTCACGACTACCTAATTCAACCAAACGACCACGGTGCATAATAGCTAAGTTTTCTGACATGTGCTTAACAACACCTAAGTCGTGAGAAATGAAGAGATATGCAATGTTGTATTGTTGTTGAATATGCTTCATGAAGTTCAAAACCTGAGCTTGAACTGATAAGTCCAAAGCAGAAGTTGGTTCGTCGGCAACAATTAATTTAGGGTTAGTAGCAACGGCACGAGCGACACCAATTCTTTGACGTTGACCACCAGAGAATTCATGTGGGTACTTGTAAATTGCATCACTAGGCATCCCTACGATGTCAAGCAAGTCCTGTACACGATCACGTTCTTGATCGGTAGTCAAATTTTCAAAGTTTCTAATCGGTTCAGCAATGATGTCTTCAATTCTCTTACGAGGGTTCAAACTTGACATTGAATCCTGGAAAATCATTTGAACATCTTTGTTATAATCAAGCTTCTTACGATTGCTTGCCTTAGTGACGTCCAAACCCTTATACATGATTTGTCCGCCAGTAACTTTTTCAACCCCAACGATTGCTTTACCGGTAGTTGATTTACCAGAACCAGATTCACCAATCAAACCGTAGGTTTCACCTTCGTTAATTGAGAAGTTTACACCATCAACGGCACGAACATAATCTGTAATTCTGTTCCAAAAGCCGGAGCGAATTGGGTAATAGACTTTTAAATCTTTTATTTGGATAATTTCTTTTGCCATAAATTACTCCCCGCTTGCTGCTGTTGCTTTTTGCGTACTGTCTTCATCCTCAAAGTGGAATGTCTTCCAGCAGGTACATCTTACCCAGTGACCAGGTGCTACCTCATGAACACGTGGCTCCTCCTCATGGGCACTTGCAGGAATCCAAGGAATTCTTGCAGCAAATCGATCACCACTACGTGGCATATTCTTAAGAGATGGTACAGTACCCTTGATAACATGAAGATCTTCATCGGTATCATCAGATTGAGGCATTGAATTAAGAAGTGATCTTGTATATGGATGAAGTGGATTTTCAAAAATTGTCTTAACATCTGATTTTTCAACAATTTGTCCAGCATACATAACCGCAACTTCATCAGCAGTCTCAGCCACAACGCCCAAGTCGTGGGTAATCAAGATAATACCTGAATGTGACTGTCTTTGAATATCTTCTAGCAAGTCCAAAATTTGAGCTTGAATAGTTACATCCAAAGCAGTAGTTGGTTCATCAGCAATAATTACTTCTGGCTTACATGCAATAGCCATCGCAATAACTACACGCTGACGCAAACCACCTGAAAGTTCATGTGGGTACATCTCGTACATTTCTTCAGGTCTAGGCATTCCTACTTGATTAAATAATTCAATAACTCGTGCGTGACGTGCTTTTTCATCCATATCAGTATGGTAATAAAGAGTCTCGGCAACTTGGTCACCAACACGCATTAATGGATTTAAACTAGCAAGTGGATCCTGAAAGATCATCCCGATCTTATCTCCACGAATCTTGTTGAACAATGATTCATTCAAACCAACAAGGTTCAATTCATTATAAAGAATGTCCCCTGTAACTTTAGTATTTTTATGGTCGTACAATCCAATAATACTTGAAGCGATAGTACTTTTACCACAACCAGATTCACCAACAATGGCTAAAATCTCGTCGCGCTTTAAAGTTAAATTAATATCGTCCGCAGCATCATAGAACTTCCCTTGCAAACGGTACGCCGTATGCAGGTGCTGTATATCTAGTAATAGATCACTCTGCTTTTCCAAAGGTCATTCCTCCATTTATAGCTTCTTTTATTAAAAGCTGTTTAATCTTTTCTATTTATTTTCTAATTATAAACACAAAGTCGGTCGTATGCAAATAACGACACGGCTTTTTTTAGAAAATTAACCTTGATGTGACTTAATATATAATACAGCGTCACCAACAGTCTTAATTTTTTCAGCTTCGTCATCAGGAATTTCTGAACCAAATTCATCTTCAAGTTGCAAAATAAATTCAACTAAGTCGATAGAATCAGCGTCTAGATCATTTGTAAAATTAGTATTTTCAGTAATTTTATCTTGATCAACATTAAAATTATCGGCAATTAAGGTTTTAATTTTATTGAAAATTTCTTCTTCTGTCATACAAATTCTCCTTTTTAATAAACTATTGTACTATTTTGTAGCGAATTCGTCTTTAAAATCTTGCACCAAATTTTCTTTAATCATTTTATCAACTTGTTTTAAAGTGAAATAAATTGGACGTTCATTAGAGCGGCCATGAGTTTTAACCACTGGTGCATTAACTCCAAGCAAAACTGCACCGCCATACTTAGCTGTATCAAACTTTGATTTAAGACTTGATAAAGAGCCCTTTACCATCAAAGCTCCTAATTTGGTCATAACACCACCGTTTAACAAGCTATCTTTTAGCAAATGCAAGATTACGCTTGATGTACCTTCAATATTTTTAAGAACAGCATTGCCAGTAAAACCGTCTGTAACTACTACATCAGCTTTGCCTAGTAATAATTCATTCCCCTCAATGTTCCCTTGGAAGTTAAGGTCACTATCTTTTAATAATTCATAGGCAGCTTGGTGAACCTCATCTCCTTTATCACTTTCAGAACCATTATTTAATAGCATGATGCGAGGAGTTTGAATACCACGAATTTTTTCAACATAATACGATGCCATTTCTGCCCATTGAAGTAAATATTCAGGTTTGCTCTTAGCATTGGCACCTACATCGACCATATTAAAGCCGTCATCACTATTTTGAACTGGTAAGGTTGGCATTAAGCCTGGACGAGTAATGCCCTTAATACGACCGATGATAAAAATACCACAGGCTAATAATGCACCAGTATTACCTAAAGAAAGAAGAGCATCGGCCTTTCCTTCTTTAACAAAGTTTGCTGCTACAACCATTGAAGAATCTTTCTTTCTTCTAATTGCCTTAACGGGTTCATCTTCATCGGCAATCACTTCGGTGGTTGCAACTACGCCCAATTGATCATTAATTTGATCAGCAGGAATTAAATTACGTAATTGTTCTTTATCACCGAATAATAAAAACTTAGTTTCAGGCATTTCATCTTTTGCCTTTAAAACAGCTTCAACGATTGCTTCAGGCGCATTATCTCCGCCCATCGCATCAATAGCAATTGTTCTCAATATAATTCACCACAATCTTTTAAATTCTATTTTGTTCTAATTGTTTATATTCTAGCACTTGTTTAAGTGTCTGATGATCAGCTAATTTCGGATCCTGCTGAACTAATTCTCGTGCCACTTTTTGCGCAACAACCAAGGTATTGTAGTTATTAACTACATCTCCCACGCGAAATTCAGGCAATCCAGATTGAGCTTTACCAAAAAGATCACCCTCGCCACGCATTTTAAGGTCTTCTTCTGCTAATTTAAAGCCATCATTGGTAGCAGCAATTATTTTCATTCTTGCTTTACCAGAATCAGTTTTCGGATCAGCTATAAAAACGCAATAACTTTGCGTCTTACCACGTCCAATTCTTCCGCGAAGCTGATGCAGTTGACTTAATCCGAAACGATCCGCATTATAGATGACCATCATATTGGCATTAGCCACATCGACTCCAACTTCAATTACGCTAGTTGTAACCAAAATATTTATTTTTCCACTAGCAAAAGCGGTCATAATTTCGTCCTTTTTAGGACCGGGCATTTGACCATGAAGCAAAACCACATTTTGATTAGGAAAATCATGACTTAATTTAGCATGTAATTCCTCCGCATTCTTTAAATCCAATGTTTCAGATTCAGTAATCAGCGGCGTAACAGCATATATTTGAAAACCTTGTGCAAGTTGCTCCTGCATTTTCTGATAAACATCTTTCATCTGACTACTAGTCTTCCAAGATGAAATGATTGGTTTTCTACCGGCAGGCATATGATGAATTTCAGAAACAGTCATATCTCCATATACTGTTAAAGCCAGCGTTCGAGGAATTGGAGTGGCCGTCATAGCTAGAATATCAGGCTGATCACCTTTATTAATTAAAGCCTGTCTTTGTCCAACGCCAAAACGGTGTTGTTCATCAATGATTACCAAGCCTAACTTTTTAAAAATGACACTGTTCTGAATTAAAGCGTGTGTGCCAATTACTACATTAATCGTGCCATCAGTTAATTCACGATAAATTTCTCTACGCTCGAGTGTTTTGGTATTACCTGTTAATAGAGCAACTCTTACGCCCAAGGGCCTCAGTAATTCATCAATCTTTTTAAAGTGCTGTGTAGCTAAAATTTCAGTTGGCACCATCAAAGCTGCTTGATAACCCGCAGTAATCGCCGCAAAAATAGCATAAACTGCAACAACAGTTTTACCAGATCCTACATCCCCTTGTAACAGACGACGCATTTGACCTGATGAATGCATATCAGCAAAAATTTCATTAACAACTTCTTTTTGATCGTCTGACAATTCAAACGGTAAAGAAGAGGTCAATTGAGCTATTTCTTTTAAATCATAATTTTTAGGATAGCCTGCTTGTTTGCCATCATAGCTAGCCAAAAGAGCTAGCTGCAATTCAAAAATAAAAAATTCTCGAAAGATTGCACTTCTTTTAGCTAGATTTGCTTCAGTACTATTTTTAGGATGATGCATTTTTTGAATAATCTCTTGATCAGTCAACAAACGATATTTTTCTCTAATGCTCTGGGGAACAATATCTTGTACTTTATCTAAGAAACTATCTACCGCTAAATTAATCAAATTAACTAGCTTTTTTTGTTTAACATGACGATTAACAGGATAAATTGGCGCCATGCCACTATAATTTTCTTTTACTGCAACAAATTTAAAGGCAGAAAGACTTTGACGAGCAACATTATATTTACCATAAATTGCTACTTCTTCGCCAATTTCAATCTTGCTCTTAAGCCATGGCTGATTAAAAAAATTGACCATGATTACATCATGGTCAATTCTCATTTTAAAACTTAGGCGACTCTTCTTATAACCAAAACGACTAACAAAAGGTTCGGTGGCTACAATTCCCTTTAGCATTACTTTTTGACCATCCATGATTTGATCTAAAGGCAATGTCTGCAATTCGTCATAACGAAAAGGAAAATAAAAGAGCAAATCATAAATACTATAAATGCCTAGGCTACCTAGATCAGCCGCAGTTTTTGTTCCTACACCTTTTAAATCTGTTACAGGAGCAAATAATGCGTTTTCTATCATTTTTTATTCAACTGATACTAAGAAGTGATATACAGGTTGACCACCATCATGAATTTCAAATTCAAGATCATCATGACTGGTTTCAAGAGCTTCAACAACCTGTTGTGCCTCATCTTCGCTTGCATCACGACCATACATAATAGTGATAATTTCTGAATCTTCATCAAGCATCTTTTCGATCATTTCGGTAGTAGTATTGATCAAATCAGCGTTATCAACCTTAATATTACCGTCGATGATACCAAGGTAATCATTCTTGTGAATTTCTACGTCGTCAATTTCAGTATCACGAGTAGCTTGAGTTACTTCACCTGAAACTACAGTGTCGAGATCTTCTGACATAGCTTCAACGTTATCATCAACGGAAGCATCTGGGTTAAATGAAAGCATTGCAGTAAGACCTTGTGAGATAGTCTTGCTTGGTACGATACCTACTGGAATGTCACTAACTTCTGCAGCTTGCTTAGCAGCCATCACGATATTACCGTTGTTTGGCAAAACAATTGCCTTCTTAGCACCTGACTTCTTGATTGCATCAATAAAGTCTTGGGTTGATGGGTTCATTGTTTGACCACCAGAAATAATTCTGTTTACGCCTTCGCTTTCAAACAATTTTCTAATACCGTTACCAGAAGCTACGGCAATAACAGCAAAGTCAACTGATTCTTGTTGTTCTTCATCTTGATCAACGATGCTTTCGTGTTGGATACGCATGTTGTCGATCTTGATCTTGCCTAATTGACCGAATTGACTACCGTACTTGAAGACATCACCAGGGTGTTCGGTGTGAACGTGAACCTTAGCAATTTCACCATCAGATACAGCCAAAAGTGAGTCGCCCAAACCTGACAAGTGCTTTCTGAATTCTTCCAAATCGAATTTCTTCTTGTTTGGCACGTCAGCGTTAAGGTCAACCATAATTTCAGTACAGTAGCCGTTCTTGATATCTTGAGTAGCTAGTTGACTTTGTACAGAAGATTGGTGGTGCATTGCGTTGATCATTTCATCCATTTCAGTTTCGTCAGGTTGATATTGATCAGCAAAGTTTTCACCAAGAAGACCTTCTAAGAAACCTTCATAAATGAACAAAAGTCCTTGACCACCTGAGTCAACAACACCAACTTGCTTCAATACTGGAAGTAAATCTGGAGTTGATTTAAGAGCCTTCTTAGCACCTTCAACAACTGCCTTCATTACTTCAGTAACATCATCAGTGTCATTAGCCTTAGAAGCACCTTCTTGAGCAGCAACACGAGCTACAGTCAAAATAGTACCTTCGACAGGTTTCATTACTGCCTTATAAGCAGTAGCTACACCATTTGAAAAGGCGTTAGCCAATTCTTGTGCAGTTAAGGTCTTCATGCCTTGAGTAGCTTTGTAAAAGCCGCGGAACAACTGTGAAGTAATAACACCACTGTTACCACGTGCACCCATCAACATTCCTTTAGCTAAGCTTTCAGTCAAATCACCAACATTGCTGCTAGGATTTTCAGAAACGGCTCTTGCCCCACTTTCAATAGTTAAATTCATGTTGGTACCAGTATCACCATCAGGAACTGGGAACACGTTCAATGAGTTAACAAACTCAGCGTTCTTACCAATTCTGTGGGTGGCAACACGCACCATATCTCTAAATTGCTTACTATCTATTTCATTTAAAACCACTATTTAAAACCTCCGCTTACGTTATTCGTCAAGTACCTTTACACTTTGAACGATTACATTAACGGCTTTAGTGTTAATTCCTAATTGATTAGAAAGATTAAATTTAACACTATCTTGAACATTCTTACTTACTTCAGAAATCTTAAGCCCATAGCCTACGATAATGTACACATCAACAGTGATTTCGTTATCTTCTGACTTGACAACAACACCGCGCTTATAGTTGGCACGATTAAGAATTCCATCGAATCCATCACGAATGGCATTCTTTGAAGCCATTCCCACAACGCCATAATTAGACGTAGCTGCGCCACCAACAACAGTTGCGATTACACCGTTTGAAATATCAATCAAACCATCTTTTGTCTTGATCTTAACAGCCATGTTCTTCCTCCGTCTTATTATCTACATATACGATTATTATTTTATCATAGTACTGCCGTAATCAATAAATAAAATACGTCCTAAAAAAAGTTGAATTGCGACAAAACATATGATAACCTAATTAAGTATGACACCATATATAAAGGAGGTTTAGCAAATGGCTAAAGATTACGTAACAGGTAAGAAGACCACATTCGGTAACAAACGTTCACACTCATTGAACTCAGCTCGTCGTGCTTGGAAGCCAAACCTTCAAAAAGTTCGCATTCTTGTTGACGGTAAGCCAAAGCGCGTATGGGTTTCAACCAAGGCTTTAAAGTCTGGTAAAGTTACTCGTGCCTAATAACCAAAAACCTTGATAGATCAATGATCTTTCAAGGTCTTTTTTTGTCCTAATTTGTTGTTGTGCAACATTTGTGCAACAGTAAATTATTTTTTTCTTCCTTATTATAAAAACCACTCTTAATGAGTGGCTTCTTTTTTATCATAAATTTTAGCTAGTAAATTTACACGGCTTGCTTTGGCATCATCTAACTTACTCGGCTCTGAACTATAATGTTTCAAAGTCTGATACGGTATACCAGTTATTTTTGATAATTCTTTGAGACGGGTACTGCGATTTAATATAAGTGCCCTAGCTTTTTCAAGATCTCGCATGAATAAGTCCCCTAAATTTTTTTGTTAAGTCTGTGGTCAATATACCAAGCGGATGATTTTTCACTAGCGATTTTGTTGTTCCAGCGAATCTTGAGGTAGTTAAACATAACCTTTTCAGATTCATCAAACCATTTTTGATATGCACTGTCGGTTTCTTCATTTTCAACGCCAAAACCGTATTTATCAGTAATCTCGTTATAGCGATCGCTTAAGTCCCATACCTTTTGACCGCCTGCTTTGAGGTAGTCTTGCTTTACTTGTTCGTAGCATTTTTCAGCTTCTTCCTTGCTAGAAAAGTCAGCGAATAAGTAGCCTTCGGTGTCATCTTGTACTTTATCTTCAAACGCTTGCTTGTCAGCAAGATCAGCACCCATGACAGGGGTTATAATGCTACCGAATCTGCTTTGATCCATATCAGCAAATAAACTGGTACTCATCTTCCGCTGCAAGTCTTTTAATTCTTTAGAATCATCATCTGACTTTTCTTTCAATTCAAGATACTTTTCAACTAGCTTTTCATCTTGGTCAAGTTGATCAATGTATTCTTGTCTGATGTCATTAGCCCATTTAATTTGTTTTTCACTACCTAATAATTCTGGAAGTTTCATTTTGAATGCCTCGATTTCTATGTTTTATTTCCTTACACCACTATAATATCATATTTTAGTATCATGTAAAGTACTTTGGTATAAATTATTATACTTTTTTTGAATAAAAAAAGAGCTACCCAGGAATAATCCCAGGTAGCTCTTGTACTCGTAAGTTAAATAAAACATAGATTTTTAACTCTATAGTTACAATTTACATTTCCCGAAGGATAAATAAAATTGTTAACTGAATTATATCATAGAAACACAAAAAAGCCACCCTAGAGGGATGTTCCCTCCAGAGTGGCTCTTTCGTTGTCATGAATTGGATGTAACAACATTTTACGAAATTTTGGAGCTTTTGACAACTCCTTTTTTATTTTTTGTACAATATCTTTTTACAAATTTACATGAAAATTATAGCACGATATAAGCACGGTTGCCCGTCACATATACCTGCTTGCCTTTGTGTAGCTCCTTGATTTTTAGAAAGTGCCCGACACGACCTTGAATCTCAACTTTTGAGTTAAGAGCCAAGCCGTAGACTTTTCCTGCGTCAGCCTTTGGTGCATCCAACGCATGAGTATGTGGCATCACGATTTTGGCAATACCATGTTTGGCATCGTTGTATGCAATCGGGTTAGCCTTGACATAGACGGCACGGCCGTCAAAATATTGATCCTTGCCAACTTTGACAGCTCCATTTTCAAAGCCAAACACTTGCCAGACAGAACCAAGTGGTTTCAGCTTGTCACTTTCTCGCTTATCTAGTTTGGAACTGGTGTAGACATATGCACCTTGGGAATTTGCGACAACTGCAACTGCGCCAACATTCCACTTGCAAACAGGGTGCTGAGAGAGTGATTGTAAGCCCTTGTTCGTTGATTTTGATTGAGAACTGTTCGAACTGATCTTTAAATCGATCAAGCAGATGTTACCGTCAACGTTAAGACCACGGTAATTGTCCGTGAATTGCCAAATTGCTACCCCGTCCATTGATGGGAAGTAGTTAAAGTCAGCATAATCTTGACGACCGCTCACTTTATAAGAAGCTACCCATAGACATGTACCGAATGATTTTACAATTCGTGAAATGCTTAAACGATTTTTTAAATTGTAAGCGCCAGAATAGATTAAAGGCTTATATCCAGCTTCCTTGATAACTTGCATTGCGGCAAGAACAGCATCTGTATTAGCAGACGTGTTGCCATTTACCGAGTTGCCAGAGCCTTGCTCCCAATCATCTGCAAGATAGCTACCTGCAGGGATGCCATATGCCTTAGCCTTAGCTACTGCGTGCTTGGCTTCTGCACGTGCCTTTGACACAGAAGCAGAGTGGTTAGCATAAAAGTAGCCCATGACCATCAGACCATGAGCCTTAGCACTCTTAATCTGTGCTTCTGCTTTAGGATTGACGTAATTGGTACTCTCGGTTAGTTTAACAAAGGCAAACTTAGCGCCAGTGTAGTTAACCGTTATGGCTTGGTAACTTGCTACGTCCACACCATAGCTTCGCTTTGATACGATTGAGTTTGACATCCTTTTCACCTCCTACGTTATCACGATGATCAAAAGAATTGAAGATCAATTCGTTATAAGTCCTAGCCTTCATTTTGATCATTACCTGACACAAAGCCAATAGGCTTAGCAGTTTCGTCTTCAACTGGTGTAGCATTCTCTTTTTCTTGCTTAGCTTGATCATAAGCGTGTTGGACAGCTCCCTTTGCTACTGATTCAGTGATAGGCTTGCCTTCCTTCTTAGCTTGATCTAACAAAGCTTGCACGGCACGTGCCTTTTTCTCTGCGCCCGAAACATCCAAAGTAGCTGCTTCACTTACTACAAATTTAGCGATTTCATTAATCGTCATTACTTCCTTTGGAAGTGGCTTCTTTGACTTAGATGCAAAGAAATCAATTCCAGTTGAGATTCCTTGGCAGATAGCTACAAGAGCTAGAACCACGATTAGAACGTAATCAGTGAGTTGAGTGACTGTCATAGTCATCCACCTTCTTTACTTGTGTAGCGTCATCTTTTACCATGCTTTCGTCCTTGATGCCTGCTAAGTAGCGTACCCACTTAGTAACTTCCTTTTTAATGTCTTGTGGGACATCATCAAGGGTCAAAACGCCATCTTGTACTAATGCTGTGTAATCTAAAATTCTAGTGTTTGGTTTCATTTTCGGATAACTCCTTTCTGAGTTTTTCGTTTTCCCTACGTAATTCCTTATTTTCTTTAGCTACAGCCTCATAGTCGTCTACTAAAAAGCTATGGCTGTCTTGTCTCGTTGATCTCTTGTCACTTAGATAACTCGTAAATAATCCCAGCAAAAAAGGGGCTAGTACACTAAGTATGTCTTTAAGACTCTGCAAGTGTATCAGCTCCTTTCTCAGTCCTGTGGGTCATACTCATAAGCAATCTGCATCAAATTAACGATTGCGTATAGTTCAAAGACGATCGCTGGATGAAATCTAAAGTAGCCGATGCCGACTACGTGAAAAGATTCAGCAACCAGCAAAACGGTCAAAAACGCCACTGAAACACCTAAACCCAATTTGACTAGGATATCTATGTGTATGTCTAAGACACCGCACAGAATCAAATCTACGCCTGCCAGTAAGCCGATTACATCAACCCACATGTTATTCCACGCAGGTGCTAGGCTTGGTGGGTAAAAAAAGTAGGTTCGATCTATCAAGAAACAGATTGCCAAGCCTGCGATCAATAAACCAGTTTTGATAAAGTTCCAACGATTAAGCTGGTTGTGCTGGTTGAGCTTGCGGTGCGACATAGGCTTCACCTACGATTTTTTGATAGTTTTCTGGTGATAAAAAGCCTTGTACTACTAAGCCCTTCATGCCGTCCTTGTCATAGATGCCGAATTGGTAGTCCATCTTGTACATTTCCAAAAAGTTAGCTTCAATTTGTTCCATTAAAGTCATGATTAGTTGCCTCCGTTTTCTTGCTTAGTGTCAGTAGTTGGATCAGTTGATGCATCAGCCTTTGGTGCTTCTGGTGTAGCGTCCTTTTGAGCTGACTTGACGACCATTGCCAAAGTTTGTTGCATAGTAGCTAACATCTTGTTAGTGTTTTGTGTTTGTTCAGTGAAACTCTTCATTAGAGCGACATTTTGTTGACTAGATTGAGCTTGAACTTGTTGCATGGTCTTAACAGCTTGGTCTACCTTGTCGTTAGCTTGGTCAAGTTGTGCGGACTTTTGGTCAAGTTCCTTGATCTTAGCTTGTGCTTCTGCAAGGATTTGACCTTGTGCTTCACCGCTGTTTTCCTTCCATGCACCAAGACCACCATTTAAGTTGTTGTCCCATACAGGATCACTCATGCTTGCGTCAGGTGCTTCCTTGTGCATTCTCCAAGGAACAACATCGAATGGAATTTCGGTAAAGATTTCGTGACATCTTTCATCCTTAGTTGCTCCATCTGGATTTGAGTAGTAATAAACATATAACTTAGTTGGTTGTTGTGTAGCAGTTTCAGCACTTGCTACTGGTGCGTTTTGTGTTTCGTCAGCCATAGCTAACTCCTTTCTATTAAAAAAGCCCACGGGAACGCCCCGTGAGCTAGGTTGTTTTTTGCATAAAAAAAGCACTCTTGCGAGTGTTGTCCTTAATTTTTAAGATAATTTACCCCCAGATTGGAGTACAGTCGCTTTCAGAAACTGACAAAATATAATCGCGGCCTGATTCCGAATAGCTAACTATATATCTCTTTTTACCGCCTTCATTGTAGGTGTTTTTGTAAGCGCCGATTACGTCGAAAATTGCGCCACTATCGAAGGAAGGCAGTGCATTGACACCCATTATTACCCAAAGATTAGCACTTTTAGTTAATTTAATCTTTGAAGGTAGCGCATAAAAATTTCTGCCATTAGCTTTTACGCTGTCAGCATTGTCAGCTACGTTAAACCACTTTAAGCGGTTAAAAACTAAATGATCTATAGTCATGTGTTCGCCCCCCTTTCTATTGATTTACTATTGCCATTCTTTTTCCTGGTCTCTGTGCTTCCCAGTTCGCCGCTGCTGTAGCGTCCGTGAACGTCTGGACTTCAAATTGGTTATCTTTTAGCTGTTGCACTTGGTTGCGTAGATCGTTAACGTCTGATTTCCAAGCAATGTCTTCGTGCCAAGCAGGTGCGTTACCGTTGCCACCACCAATTCTTGCATTATGGTCTGCATAGGATACTTCAAGGAATCCTTTAGTATCACCACCGCCAAATGCAACACCAGCACTGTAATTTCCAAGCAAGTTATTCATGGGACCGCCTGAATTGCCTCGAAAAGCAACCAGCGCTGATGCGCCATTGTCAAAGCCTAGAATATCGTTCCAAGTGTTGCCAGCAGACAACATTCTAAAGAGGCTCCCACCAACATTGACTTTGTTGTTTACTGCATTGATCTGATCTTTTAGACCATCAACATCGCCATCATCTGCGAACCGTTTCCAGTTCGGGTATACGTTATTGGTTAAAGAAATATTGCGCCAGAAAAGACTACCGTTTGAAGTAATAAACTGGTCAATGTTGTTGGCATCATCATCGTATTCACGAAGCACGAACAACAAGCCCCACCTACTTCCGCTAAAAGGTGAATTTGTTAATGTTTGATTAGCAAAGCCATATAAACCGCTATCTGTGATCTTATTTATATCAGTAGTGGGAATACCACCTTTGAAGCTATCAACGTTGAAGCCTTTAACGTTGTTGACCAAAGTCTTTAAACTATCAAAGTCTGCCTGACTTGCTTTGGTGTTGACAGCCGACTGCAGATTATCAACGTTGGACTTGATAGTATTCTTTGCATCTGCAATCTGTGCATTAACCGTTGATGTATCTGCTTTGGCTTTAAGCAACTCCCCTAATTGTTCAAGACTGACATATTTAGACAGATCAGGGTCTGGGACAACTAAGTTCAACTTTCCAGTGCTGTCAGGTAAAATCTCAGCTCCACCATTTACACTTGCACTCTTAGCAACATGACTCATATCTTCTTTGTGAGTATTTTCAAGTTCCTTTAAGTTTTCAGTTACCTCAACTTTATATTTATCAAATTGAGTACGAGTTACAGCAGTGCCTTCATTAATAACAACGTTTACTGCTTGTGCTTTACCAATCACTAGATACATTTGCATGTTGAATTTATAAAGCACTTTATCTGCGAAACTAGGCATATATTCTGGGGTAATAGCAGTGGTTACAGCGTAAAGAAAATCGTTTTCTTGTCCTTCTTCTTTGACGTAGAGACCAATAACTCTAATTTGATACCCAGCGCTTAAATTTTTATTAGTAAAACACAAAGAAACACCAATTACTGAGTTATTGCTTTCAACTTCGTCGGTGTCCATGATGGTTCCCTGTTGCATGATATTAGGGATAGTAGTTACTTCTTCAAGATCTTGAACAGTTTTATGGCTCCAATCATCTGCGGAAGTAACTGCTCTCGTGATTCCAAACTTTGCTTGTCCTGAATTAGCTCTTTTAGCTAATTCAAGACCAGCGCGGGTCAGAACCGTTTTGTTATATTGCGACATTTTTTTAAATCACCTCTTACAATTTTATTTTTGAAAGTCAATTTGTGCAGGATTGGCTTGAATACTTATATAAGAATCAGCAGTATTTACAATGCCTAAGTAAAGTTCATTTTTGACAGTGGTTTGAGCAAGATTAATCTTAATATCGTAAATCATGTTTGCGGGTAAAGTAATATTAAGCATATACTTAATATTATTTACTTTGTCAGCAGTAATATCAGATGATTTAGCTTCAACTAAAGCTAGTCTTTTAGCATAATCTACTTTTACATCTGCCTTTAAATTCATAATCTCAAGTAAATGATTAAGGTATCTAGTAGTTAAAGGTTTAGGTGGCAATAATCTTAAAAGAACGTTATTACGTCTAGTTTCAAGGCTTGCACCTGAATCTGGCTTAATTCCTGCCTGATCTTCAAAAACTGAGATACCTTTTTCATCTGCATGAATGATAAATTCATTTAAAAGCGTTCGGTTAATCTCTTCATCAAACTGATATAGTCCTTTGGATTGTGCTTTTAAAAGTTCCTCCATTTCATACACGCCGTTGTAATAATCAGGCATGTATTTTAAGAGTTCATCTTTATCCATTTATAGTCACCTCACCTAATACTGGAAGTTGTGAGGTAGTATTGTTAAACACAAGTTGTAGATCTTCATCTTTACCGTTAAGGCGTGGCATTGTAGCATTGGCCACTCCCTCAATCATCATCACTCTAGATAAAATCTTTGAGCGGTAAATAATCATAGAATAACCCCTACCAACTGTGGGATTAACAATGCTCCAATCTTTGCGCAAAGATTTAAAGAATTCTTCGAGTGAAGTCTTTATATTGGCTTTAATCGTATCATCGCTCGCACTATCCGCGATTGTTACATTCATTGCAATATCAACTTTAAAAGTTTCAGGAGCTGTAACAGTTACCCTATGATCAATTGGAGCTAAACCATATCCTTGTGTGGTAGATTCTTCAGGATCAATTTCTTCCTTAACTTTTTTAACTAGAGTTGAACTAGCTGGCATCAAATCATTATTCAAAATAACTAATTTAACAGTACCTGGCCCGTCCCACGTTGGATAAACCTGAGTGGCACCAACATCATGAATCTTACTAGTCATGTCTAAATAATCCGCTACGTTACCGCCATAAGACACCCAACTGTTTGAATTTAAAAGTCGCGCTCTTAAATGATCATCATTTTCTTCATCTCTAGCAGGAATAGTAACTTCAGTAATTTCAGCCCATGCTAAATTGTCATTAGGCGTAACTGGTAGTACTTGACCGATATAGCTATTAGCACTTGTTCCAGCTTCTTCAGCTTGCATTTCTGCAGTACCATCATTGTTGACTTTAATCACGGTATAAAAAATAGGCGATTCTGCAATACTTGCGAACCTATCGCCTACTTCAACATTTACTGGATTACCATCATCATCATTAAATCTAGCCTTAACTTCTGTGTTAGTAGCTGCATATCTACTAGTGCCATGTTCAACCGCTCTATAGTCTAAAAACTCACCTTGAGCGGTTTTAATGTATGTTTCTCGTATAATATTTGCTAATGATAAAGATTGTTGCGCACTTACCATAGCTGCAGGAGCTACAGCATCATAAATAATTGAGCCTTCACGTTTATCAATATCATTCGGCACATTATCTAGCATTAAATTTAGCCAATAATCATAGTTTTGAGCTTCTAATTCATCTGCTAATTCATTAGGATTCATCTACTATATCCACCTCGCTTTCAAAATCAACCCGACCATAAACAGTATTAGCAAAGCCTTCCACAGTAATTGCATCACTGCTTGATTGCTCGTACTTAGTAATTTCAACATTGTTGATTCGGTCATCAGCTTCTAAAGCTTCAACTACCATTCGCTCTGCTTCTGATTCCGCATAATTGATAGATTCACCAATTAGTTCAGGCAAATCATTACCATATTGCTCATCATAGATTTGATAAACAAAACGTTCAGTCTGTAAAATCTTATCTACGGCTTGTTGCATTGCGTCAAGTTCATCAGTCATCCCACGAATTCGACCATTAGCCACTTTAAAAGTATAGGTAGGACTTTGATCGCCTTCTTCTTCATCAAGGTCAGCATCATCTAAATATGCATCTTCCATTAATGCACCAACATTAATATCTTCCTCAGAATCCAAAACCGTCATCACCTAACCTTTCAAATAAATAAAACTGTTGACCACCATCTTCGCGTATCATGGTTACCTTATCGCCAGATTCAAGAGAGTTGTCGATTTCTAATTCTATGTCACCTTTAACTTCATCATGTTCGTGTTTGGTAACTTTGCCCGTAATCTTAAATTTCCCAATGTGTTTGCCAAGAACGATAAAATCGTCAGTCAAAACCATGTTATTGGATAGTTGAACTTTCAAAGGCTTAGCACTAATCACAGTTCCATATACAACATCTGAATAATCGCTTGGTTTACCGCCACGTTGCGTCATTAACTCATAGAGCCGTTTACCTGCCATGATTGCCCCACTTTCATTGTTAACTCAACTGTATAATCTTGCCCAAAGTGGTGAGTAGCTTTCAAGATTGGACAGTTTTTAAATTTCTTTTTGTAATCTTTGATTTCAACAGTAACATAATTGCCTGGAACTAGATCAGTACGGCCAACGCATGTGATCTTTAGCTCTTTGTTTGCTCTGTTTCGATTTTTAAGCTCATTTTTGGCTTGCTGAATCATCTGAGCATCGTTGGCCTTTTTCTTTGCGTTAACGACTTTCTGAAGTTTTCCCCACTGTTTTTGTGACGGCATAGTAACCGACTTCGATTTAATAGTAGTTGTTTTGGGGTCATCTTCACCAGTCTTGGTTTTAGATGAGTTTTTGCTTTTTTTACTATCCTTTTTAACAACCTTTACAACATTGTAAGTATTATCAATGTCAACAGAGTAATCATAGTCTGTAAGACCTGATTTATCGCCTACAATGATATCTAACTTTTTGTAAGGGAATTTTCTAAGTTCCACAGTGTCATAATTGTCATAAATTAAATAGTGTTTGTGAGTTGCTTTAGTAGTTGCACTAATAGCATTTTTAATCATGTCAAAATATGTTTTACCATCATCAACTTCAGCTTTGCATTTATGACTTGCGCTAGCAACAACTTTAGCTTTAATTCCTGCACGTTTGCATACATCCTTGAACCGTTCACTTAATGTGCCAGTTTTAAACACAATTGAATCTTCATTCTTTAAGTAGCGACTAGGGGCATAGCACTTAACAGCGATGTTATGGTCTTTATCAAAGCCATATTTGAAAACATAGCCGTAAAACATTTTCTTCTTTTTCCATTTAAAAGAAATGATGTCGCCTGTATATGGAATAATTGGTTTCTTTTCAAAAATCATTTTGAAGTTAAATTCGGTCGCTGAAAAATTAGTATCTCTATCTAATGTGACTGAATCATCAATTACTAAATCACTTATATCATAACTAACACGGCGCTTAGAGTGTGTAAAGTGAGTAGAGCGTCTATACAAGGTCATTCGAATTAAATCACTCATGATCTTTTAACCTCGCTCATTTTAACCCAACCACGGGCTTTACCGTTTATACCTACGCAAACTGGATATTTACGACCAGGAACAATGTATAGAACTTCACGCTTAGCGTTCTTTTCATACATTCCTGCTCCTTTGCCGTAACTATCAGCATGTAAACGTCCATTCACACTAACCGTTGAACCTACACTGATTTTTCCAGCGGGCTTAGATCTTTTTTTACCTTTTTTAGATCTACCTCGTTTTTTTGGATTTTTCTTTTTCTCATAACTAAATTTACGATACTCTTTCAATTCTAAAGTATAGGCATATTCATCAGCCCAACCGTTTTCCAAGCCATACTCAAAACTAGCAATGGTCATCAACATTGAAATGTCTGTTTTAGTAACCACAAATCTAACTTTGTGATTCTTACTTTGCATTTTCTTAATTTTTTTAACATAGGTAGCCTGCTTATGTGGGCTTTTAGTCGCTACATAGTGAGCGCCAACCGTTGGAAAAACGGATTTAATTTCAACACCAACAAGCTTTGTTTTGCCAGGAATGTTTACTTCACCTAAATTAACGATAGTTTCAGAATGATCATCTGTTTCATATTTCAGCTTAACATCGCTAGGATTAACTGGTATTTGTAAATTTTCACCTGTTGTTTGATCTTTTATGTAAAATTCCATGCCACTTCGATCAGGCATACTAATCACTTCCTAACTTAATGATTTATCAGCTTGCTCCATAATCTTTTCTTCAAGTCTATCAAGTAAAGCATCTGCATCTGCTTCAGGATTGCCAGAGCTATTAATTACAATAGCGCCTGGGGCAATAGTGATTTCGCTAGAATTATTAGTGCCACCAGTGTAGTAATTACTACTTGTAGCGCTATTTGGCCTAATTGAACTTGAACTTAAAGAACCCGAACTGTTGATAGAGCTATTTAATCCAGGGTAAGCACTATTGATCATGGCTCTACTACTTTGACTAATGAGTCCTCTTGTAGAATCCATACCAACAGCCATACCTTGCCCAATGAAGCTACCAACCTCAGCAAACAATCTTGATGGTGAGTGAATTTGTGCCGCTGCTCTTGCGGCTCTATTAGCTTGAGCTACCAGTTCATTAGCCGCGGCGGCTACAGCCCCAACTTGAGACCTAATACCATTTGCTAGACCTTGACCAATCATTACCCCAGCCGCTTGCATAGCTCCAGCGGCGCTTCTGGCAGCCGCTACAGCTTGATTTAATGCACTGCGAACTGCAGCACTAATTTGTGCGCCGCCTGCTCTTGCTGCTGCAGCCGCTCTACTCATGCCTGACCGAACAGCAGAAACAACACCGCTCATGTTGGGCCTCCGCACCTTAGGAGCTGGAATAGTTTTAAGATGTGGCATTGACGGCTGTGGCACTTTAGGCTTAGCTACCTTTGGAGCCTTAATTGTTTTAAGTCCTTTAGGCATAGACGGAGTTGGAACTTTAGGTTTACCGATTTGGGGAGCTTTAATAGACTTAACTGTCTTAGGCACAGAAGGCGCTGGTACTTTAGGTTTACCGATTTTAGGAGCAGGAATAGTTTTAGTATTGCCACCAAGAATGTTTTTAAATGGGTCGGTAAAGTTGAGTTTTGGCTTTTCAACTTTAACCTTAGGGCCTTGAACAGTCTTCTTGCCTAAATTGGCAATTGTAGCATTAGCACTAGCCACATCGACCTGTGGCTTCATCTTAATACCGTTGACATCACTAGCAGTCTTCTTAGCTGCAGAACCGACTTGATTAAACTGCTTAATCATATTAGCAGTAACACCATTGCCGATAGCATTGCCAACATTACCAAAGGAGTTCTTCAAGTCGACCATGGCGTTTTTAGCATCTTCAATATCACGTTTTGCGCCACTGAAATTGCCAGTTAACGCATCGCCTAAGGCATGGAATCCTTGAACAATGCCTCTAACAGCATTAACTACACCAGCCGCTATTGATACTAATGACGTTAAAGCATCAACTACAACACCAATTCCAAGAGCTACGCCAGCTAATGCGGCACCACCCAATGTTCCAAGTGCATGTCCTACAATTTGTAAGATTGGTGCTAATGGTGCAGCCGCCGATCTTAATTGATTAAAGGCATTGGCTAAAGGTGCTAACCCTGCAGACAAGCCATTAAATGCACTAGATAATACTTGCGTTACTGTACTTGCAATTGGCTCAATTGCAGTCATGATTGCACTACCTATGCTAGATAAAATCGGCATTAAAGTAGATATCAAATTAGAAGTTAAAGATATTAAACTGTTAAAAACAGGAGCAATCATATTAACTAAATTGCCTATTACTTGACCAACACCTTCAAACAAACCACTAGAATTTAGGCTGCTAAACATATTCTTAATAGCATTAACAGCAGTTTGAAACGTTGAGACAATCCCATTAATTGCACCAGAATTTTGGAAACCATCAAACATTTGGCCAATTGACGTACCAATTTTAGAAATCACAGGCATAACTCTAGAAGCAGCATCACCAATGCCATCAAATACTTGATCAATATTAATTTTGCTTAATGAATCAGATAGTTGATCACCAATTTTAGTGAAATTAAGTTTGCCTATTCGATCTGATAGATCAGAAACCCACTTAATTCCAACTTTTGAGACTTTATCAAAAGCAGGCTGCAGATTATTAGCTAATGTTTCCTTTAAGCCGTCCATAGCTTGCCCAACTGTCTTATATTGAGTGGCCATTTTGCTAAAGTTAGCGTTTGTACCAGTCTTAGCAACAGCATTTAAGAAATCTTGAGTCTTAACCTTGCCGTCTTGAATATCTTTAATAAGGCTTGTGGTACTTTCGCCCATTGTTTTAGCAACGGCAGAAATACCTGCTGGAGTTTGCTCCAACATTAGTTTAAAGTCTTGCCATTGAACTTTAGGTTTAGCCGCCATCTGCGTGGCTTGCTCACTTAAAGTCTTCATAGCTTGTTGTGGATTATCAGCCGCAGAAGCTAAACCACCAAAGCCTTTAACTAATTGAGCAGTATTTTTAGTACCGACTGCGGCTAGTTGAGCATAAGTACTAGACATGTCGGAAGCACTATAAATTGTTTGTTGTGCGAATTGTTGCATATCTGATTTGGCTCTAGCAATTTGAGTATTAGATGCACCTAACTGGTGCATATTCCCTTCGAACGTTTGCCATGAAGTTGATGCTTCATTAAGTTCTCCTAGCATTGATCTAATACCAGATCCAGCTAATCCCATTCCTTTACTGATCATGTTGCCTACTGCAACGCCACCAACCATAGATTTGAACAAACCACTGCTTGATTTTTCAGCACCATCAAACATATTTTTGCCTAATGCACCTTTTAATTTGCTAAAACCTGATTGCGCTCTTGAAAGTCCATTTGACAATTTATCTAATGGATTACTAAAAGCATCAACAACTCTAATCGTTGCACTTATTTCTGGCATATATTACCTCCTTTCTAGTTCCTACAAAAAAAGAAAGGCTAAGTCTCTCACATATCATTTCAATATGTTATGACTTTGCCTCTCTTTTGCTTTCTTTTCTTTCTTCCTCTTCTTGTTCTAGCCTCAATTCAATTGATGCAACAACTAGTGCCTTTTCTCTTTCATTTAGGTTTGCCCATTGCTGGGGTGTCCAATGATATTTATTAAGGACATAGTTATAAATAGAAAAATCACCAACTGAATCATTAATTAGTTTTTTGCTTCAGCAACTAAATCATTGTCATTATCAGCATCAATACCTGAAAGCTCTAATACTTTTTCGGCTAATACGTTGTACTCACCTGCTAAAAGCATTGCTTCCAATGTGCCTGCAGGATCACCATAAGTGCCGTAATGTTTTTGGAGTTCTTCATTTTTCAAGTTAGGAACTACGACACTGGCAGCCATCAAATTATTTTCAAACTTGTCTTGATTTAAAACCTTTTGAGAAGTTCTAGTTGATTTGTTAAATTGTATTTCTTTTGAATCGTTTCTTAATTCGCTTACTTCTTTCGCGGTTAAAGAACGAATCTTAAAAGGTACTTTAAAACGTTTGATCTTTACTTTTTCTTCCTTTATAGGGCTTTCAACATTAATAAAATCTTCAACATTAAAATTTTCAGCCATTTATTTTTCTCCTTACTGAATATCGTTAAAAGGTTGAACTAAGTGAATACCTTCAAAAGTGAAATCTGCTGAAATATCCATAACAGTATCATCTGCCTTAAAATCAGCAATTGGAATTTCATCCAAGTTGACTTCATCAAGTTGGATAATTTGTTTGCCAGCTCTTGAAGTTGGATCTTCAATAGTAAAAGTAATTGTAAAATAAAGATCTCCTTCTTTCATTGTGTAAGGAATTCCATATTTTAACCAATTACTATTAATTACATATTGTCCAAGTGTGCCTGTACCATCTACAGATGTAGTCTTGTGCTTAGTCCAGTGGTCACCCAACACTTGAACCTTTTCTTTGTTTTTCTTGATATTGATCTTTAGTTCTTTACAGTCGATCAGATTAATAACATTACCATCAATCGTAACAGTAACCTTAGCATCTTTTGAGGAAATAGTATCTCTACCATGAAGAACCTGTTCTAAAGTTGTTGCCATTTACTTATCCTTTCTATCTAACTACCAAGTTAACGTAAAGTTTTTCCATCGAGTCAACTGGAGTTACATATAAATTCATTAATACCGCGTCTTTGTCATCACCTTGAGCCAAGCTTAAATCGCTAGGATCAAAATCGCGAATTACGTTTTGTGACTCTAACCCAGATAAGTAACTTACACGGTTAGCTTTAAATAAATCGCGCCCAAACTCATTGTTACTTACTTTGCCTAAGAAACTAGTTTCAAATGTTTGAGTAGTATTAGTACAGATTTCATCAAGTGTTCTAATAATACGGTTCTTACTAAAATCTTTAGGCTTAGCGTCAGTGAACTTAGTGAGTGAGTTAATATCTTGCTCAATTACTACACGACTGCCAGCCCGTGTGGTAAACACAATTTGTCCAGCACTTAAAGCTTCAATAGTCTTATCATTATTTAGCTTAGGCTTAGCCTCTACAGCATCATCAAGTTGAGCATAAGTTAATGCTTGATCTGGTGTAGCACTAGCGCTCATCCCAGCAAATCTAGCTGCGGCAATATTAGGAGTAATTACAGTGCCATCGTTAAGCACGTAACCATTCAAAACAGTTGATACACCTTCGTAGTTGTAAGCCACACCGATTACGTTAGGAACAACGGCACGAACCTTAATACCAACGTTTTCACGTAAAAGCTTAATTTCTTCAACTAAAAGCTTGTGAATGTTGCTTGATTCGTCCCAACCTGCAGTAGTTGCTACAGCGTAGAATTCATTTTCCAAGTAATCATTCATGTAATCTGCAACATGATTGGTACCGTTAGAACCGCCAGTTAAATGCGCATTTACAGCGCTTTGAGTTAAGCCGTTAAAGATTGCAGTATAAAGTGGATATTCACCCTTAGCATTTAATTCCTTAGTGACATCTGCTGGATTAGTACCAAAAGTAATATCTACATAGTCATTGTGTACTTCTAATTGCTTTTCGTCAGTTAATTCCGCTGCCGTAATAGCTTCTTTGTTTGCAAGCGGCAAAGTGATCTTAACTTGATCTACTTGCTTGGTACCAAACAAAGTTGTAATAGTGATGTCTTGAGTTTTGGCACTATCAACTAAAGGACTAGGTGCAAAGCTAACGCTAATGTTATTACCTTGTTCACCTTCATACTTAGCATTAATAGTGTAAACACCTGCTTTAGTAGAAGTAGACTTAGCACCGCCATCAAAATCGTTTAGAAGCAATACTGTTTCAGCATTCTTCAAAGCTTCATGAACTGGAGCCAATACCTCATCAGTATTATTATGGCCAGTTAGTGCAGTGAAATCACTAGTAGCAGTTAATTCAATGATGCCTTTCTTACCCCAACCTAAAGGCTTGTTTTGGAACATCAATAAACGCCCCAAAGATGTGGTTAATACTGGCTTACCATCGCCTTTAACATTGATGTAGGCACCAGGTCTTACTTTATTTTGAGTTCTCCAAGTTCCACCTGCCATTTATTACATACCTCCTTTAAAGTCTTCAATTGCTTTCTTAGCTTCGGCAATTGTATAAGTTCTATTATCTTCTAACGCAGCATTAATAATTGCCGTGTTGTTTGTGCCAGGGAATAAATTAGCTTGCTTAATTTGAGCCTTAGTGTACTTGACTTCGGTGTACTCAACTTTGGTGTTATTCCCTGTTGTTTCCGTTTGTTCTTGCATTTAAATCTAAACTCCTTTGTTTTGGTGAAAGATCTGGCTTGTACATCCGCAAGACCAGATCAAATTCACACGTTAACGTATGCTCATTAGTATCTATATTGAATTCACGATTTCTTAAATAAGCAAAGTCAGGCAATACCGTTAGATTATCCATTAGCAGTGCTTCCATTTCATCTAATGATTCATTAGCATTTTCTTCTGGTGGAAAATAAACAACTTGAAATGGCATTTTTCTAACTTCATAATCAAAAAGTTCTGGCTTTAGAATTGTATTTCCTGCTCTGCTTATAAAAAAACACGGTTCATCAAATCCATTAGGTTGATTCTCCGTGTAAATCGTTGTACTCGGTGAGATACGAGCTAACTCATCCGCTATTCTTTCGATTATTGTCATGATAGTAAATCCCTAAAAGCCCATAAACCAGGTGTTATCAGATCAGGCAGTTGAGAATGTATCGCATTCAAGGAATTTCTCATAAAGAATTGACCTGGTACCCAATTCTTGCCACCACGGGTTCTATGGCCACTTTCTACATAAGAAGCATACTCGGTAGGATTACTAACTCTAATAACCCAGCCACCTCCACTTACAGAAGGGCCTTCAACAGCCCAAGCTTTACGCAAAGCACCCGTATCGACTGGAGTATTAACTTTGAGCGTTCTAATAGCCTGTACACCAATACGCTTAGCACTTTGACCAATCTCTTTTTTGAGTTGGCCATTGTCTATCCTGCCTTTAACACGACTAGCCCAAGCTTGAAACTCTGCATCGTCAACAGTTCCCAAACTCATGCTTTTTCATCCCTTACCATTGCTATCTCTTGATGTGAGTAATAGCCAGAATATCCTTTACTGGAGCGTTTGTATTTAGTAGTATTACCGTTTTGATCAGTAATATAAATAACCGTCCCAGCAGGAATATCAATGCCATTACGGATTAGCAACTTAGCGTTTGCTTCATCAGTGCCAAAAATAGTTTGAGTGCCTGCAGATTGCCCTTTAAGAATAACTTTGCAAGGTTCATTTTCTACTATTGTGGTTTCAACACTATTAGTAATATGATTTTTAGTTACTTTTTTAGTACCAATGATTTTTGCTTTATCCGTCCATAACAAAGAGACTGCCTTTTTTAAGCCCTCAAATTCGCTCATTCTGGTAGCCTCCTGAAGTTATTTAAGATATTAGTATAATTATCCGTAATAGGATTTAAACCTTGTAGAGCCAAATAAATATCGCTCATGGGCTTAAATGTGACGCTGGTATCACCTTCATTTAGTGATTGAATGTTAGCAGCACTCTCGCCATCAAGAAATCCATTTACCTTAATTGCTTGAACTGTCATGCTAACCACTACTGCAGATAATTCATTAGGCAGTTCATCAATTGGAATATTACAGTAATTAGCAATGTCATTCATGATTTTATCAACTGTAAAATCAATGATCTTATCATAATCAGGATTTTCATTATTGTTAGGGATTAACAATTTAACTTGGTCAGCAATGTGTTCTTTATCCATCCAATCGCCACCTTATGCTACTTTACTAAAGCTAACAAGTCGTTCTTAGTAGTCTTACCAGAGAAGTCAATCTTATGAGCAGTTAAATAAGCTTTGATTTCTTCAACAGTACTAGCTTCAGTTGGCTTTACATTAGCAGGATCTGCTTTCTTAACAAACTTTGATGAATCTGATAAATCCTTAACACCAGTAGCATCGCCAACAACAACTTCATAACCCTTAGTCTTGGTGCTTAAAAGTAAAACATCATCATATGATTGTTCGTAGTACAAGTAGTTACCTGACGTTGAAGCAGATGGTTGATCAAATCCAACGAAAGAGTATTTTTCAGGTGCAATTTGAACACCATTAGAAATCAAGAACATTTCAATTTGCTTAGCATCTGATTTAAGCTTTGAACCAACAGTGAAATCAAATGTAGTTTGCATTAAATCAGACGGAACAACATTAATGGTTACTTCGTCCAATGAATGAACTGTACGAGTAATAGCTGAAGGATCAGAAATAACCACAGTACGGTTCATAGCGTCTGCGCGCTTCAAAATCGAATTCATCTTAGGAGTTACGTACAAGATACGGCCTTGAGCTGGAATACGAGCTTCATCAAAGTTACTCATCATTTCATCGAATAACTTAAGAACATTCGTTTCATCGACTGTTTCAGTGTGAACCCCATCTTGACCGTCATACTTAACCTTTTGTTGATATAACTTAGAGAACATTTCTCTATCCTTTTCAGGCATCTTTGAATCCAAGTTAAATTGTCTAGTGATATTAGCGATTGAAACCACCATATCAGTTTCATCAACATCCAAAGGATCTACAAGAGTACTCCAGTAACGTTCGTTGGTCAATTCGTATGAATCCCAATCATTACTGTAGTTAACTGCTGGGCTTGTAATAGTTCTACGTTGACGGTCTTGACGACCTGCAGTAATGGTTAAACGTGGCACTTTAATATGTTTTGCTCCATCAAACTTAACCATTGCGTTAGATGGTGAATTCCATAAATCTGCGCTGTATAAGTGACCATCATAAAAAGCTTGTTGCACAGCACTTTGGTACGCATCAGCATAGTTAATAACTTCTGTCATTTAATAAATCTCCTCTATTTCTTAAAAACATCAACCATGGACTGAACCAGATCAGTATTAGCAGGTGTTCCGTTATTAGGTTCGTAGTTCTGCTTAATACCTTCGTCAAAGATGTATGGAGCAGTTTGGTGGATTTCTTTAATTTGTTCATCTAGTCCTGATAAGTTGCCTTGTTCATCAAGTTTAACCTTATCCATATCCAAGAAGCCTTTGATTGCCTTAGTATCTCTGACCTTGCTTGCACTTAAAGCACGATCAACAGCACTAGTAAGACGCGTTTGATTTAATTTATTAGTAAGATCTGCCGTATCATTCTTATACTTGGTTTCCAATTCCTTGTATGAGTTTGATAATTCTTCATTATCCTTAGCATTCTTACGTAAATTCTTTAAATCTTTATCACGTTCAGCAATTTGAGCTTTCAAAGCATTGTTTTCTTCAACAATTGCATCATTACCAGACTTAGCATTATTAATATCTTCACCGTTTAAATCCATAACAGCTTTGATTTGGTTTTCATCAAGTCCTAAATCTTTAAGTTGATTTCTTTTCATATAAATTCTCCTTACCTTTTACACGTTTTCTACGAGTTCGCCTCTCACAAGGCATACAAAAAGAGCAGTTTTACGACTTACTCAGGTCAAACAATTATTAATGTAATGTCCAATAAACATTAATTCCAAAAGTATTTTTCATAAAATGGACAAACCACACATTTATTAGAGTCCCTATAGCTGAAAGTACTACAAAAGCAATCACTATAAATAATACTTGCAATGCAGTTGTAAACCACTCGCTATAGCGTATTTTGTTCCATAGATTTTTCGTATTTTTACCTCAAAGTGTTATGAATGTTAGGCATGTGTTATGCCCAAAAACATTGATATATCAACGTTTCAGGCAAAACCTAACATCATAACGGTTTTCTATAACTTATTAATATAGATATAATATATAAGAATTTATTCTTATATATTTATATAGTATGTTAGGTGTTAGGTTATACTTATAAACCTTACGGAGAGTAAGAGTTAAGTACCTAACACAAACCTAACAAAACCTAACGCTTTTTACTCGATGTTTCTTTGTAACCCTTGAACTTGTTTCCATTGATTAAAAGTATAAGTTTTTTGACCGTTACTTTTGGCCCATTCACTATAAGGCTGATTTTTTATCCATTTACTTTTACCAGTAATCGGATCTCTTGACCACCGTGTTGTAATATCAGGCAAATCTTTAATGTAACCACAAGTAGTACACCTGCAGTATGGATGCATCAAAGGATAATTAACACCTTCCTTTTTATCCTTAACATTAAAGACACGTTCATCTAAGTGAGCGCAAACATCGCATGTATGAGTTTCTAATGTTGCTAAGTACTGATATTGCTCAATGTCCGAATCTTCATAGAACTCTGCTGTAGCCTTTTCTGCAGCATGTCCCATTTCAGTGATAACTAAACGATGGATATTTGATTTAACCACATCTTGAAACTTATCTCTTAGCATTCGTTCAACACGATTATAAGAATATCCTAAAGCTGTGGATCTAAACATAACATCAGTTAGCACTTCAGGCATTACTTTGGTGTAATTGTTCCAGATTCTTTTACTAAAATTGTCGCCCTGCCAAGGTTGATAAACAATATCCTTTAATTCTTGTTCATTAAAGTGAGCAAAATTAACATCTAAGCCACCTACTACTAAATATTTGTTGTAGTTTTCCAATAGGTAAGTATCTTCATATCGTTTGGCTAAACCAATAGCCATATTATCTTCTTCATCGTCAGCATATCTAGCAGCTATTTCTTGATATTGTCTATACAATTCCTGCAGTCTAGCAATTCTAGATTTATAGTAAGCAGAGTTCAATTCTTTTTCATAGCCACCCGCTTTAGCTTTAGCTTCAAACTCTGCCAGAGTCATATCGAACTTACTAGTATCAATAGAATTTAAATAATCAGCCGCTTCTTTAAGTGACTGATTATTTTCATTAGCATATTTAGTTAGCCATTTCTTAGTTTCTTTAATAATTTCATTTTCGAGATCCTTAAGGCGAGACCGCATAGCAGCTTCATATTCAGCATCGGAAACCATCTCTTTTTGTTTAGCTAAGAGGGCGCGTTCTTTCCAGTATTCTTGTGAGTTCATAATTAATCACTAGACTTCTTATTTGCCTTCTCTGATTTATCAGAATCGTTTTTATTATCATTAGAGTAATCTTCATCTTCGGGATCATTAAAGCTCTGAGACGCTCTAAAACCGTCACTATTTTGAATATCGTCTTTTTGATATTTAAGCTCTTGTTGCCAATCATCCACAATTGGATTTGCTTTAGCAATTGCTTCTTTACTTGAATAATTAGCAACTTCAGCTACTTCTTGAGCCTTAGCTAAATCATCTTGCACTTGGGTTCTAGTCCAAATCTGGGAGATCTTGATGCTGTCAGCATCCCTCATGTCCAGATAATTCATAATAGCTCTCACAAGCTGACTAATGCCGCGTCTAAAGTTTGATTCTGTAATACCAGCCTTTAATTCCAAATGTGAATACAGCATTTTAATTGCCACACCACTAGCATTGCTATTCTTAAAGTTAGCAGGGTCAATACCTTGGCCATAAAGAAAAATATTTTCTTTGGTGGTCTGCAATACTGAATTTCTAGCTTCAACCGGAATATCAATCTGTAAAGTATCAATTCCTGATTGGTCACCATTCCCCGCATTATTGAATTTAACAGCCTTATTTTCCTTCAGATCGTGCATGAATTTATCAAGTGATGTGCCACCATAATTCTTTAATACCAGCACCACTTGCTGAATATCATCAATATCATTTAAGAAACCATTATAAATGTCATCATAAGCATCAATAAGTCCTTTACACTTCTTAAGCTCTGATAACTTAAGTTTGTTCTTAGGAAATGCAATGAACGGGACACGTTTAAAATTATGCTTTAATACGTTACTTACACCAGTTTCATAGCCAGCGCTCATATCATAGCTAGTAATGCTGTTGTATGGTTCAAGGCTATCAAGATTAGAAGTTGGCTGTTTAAAGAAAGTGGCCTCTTTTTCGTTCCAATATTCATGAACCGTAAATAATTTACCAGTATCAGAATCTAACTGTTTGTATGATCTTAATACACCTAACAACTTATTATCCAAAGTCGTTGAATAAATTGGTGTAATTTGATTAGGAGGAATAATTGCATATCTGTAGTTATTATCCTGATCAACCCAATAATGAAGCCATGCAACACCAGCATTACTGGCATCAATCACTAAGTTATTTACAGTTAAGGCAAAATCATCACCTAAGACTTCAGCGATGTCTTCATTATATTTATCATTACCCACATCAATCTGAGGAGGAACAGTAGCCACATACCCTGCTTCTTGATCAACAAGCAATTGGTAGAAGTTCGATGGTACACGGTTATCAGCATGACGCAATGGATCATCCTTGCCGTCCTTATTCAACTTGGATTTGCCATCGTTTCTGTTTGTAATATCAGTTTCATTTCTATAATATTTCAATGCACTCTCATAACTATTCAAAAAATTAGCACGTTGTGTACTGGTATTTTTGATCAGTTCTTGCATTTGTTTTAATTCCACGGGATGTAACCTCCTCCTTTATAATGTTCTGAATAAATTCCATACCTTAAGCAGTCCTCGCTATCATCGTCTTTTTTAATCGGGGCTTCTTTTTTATCATCCCAAACATAATTGAAAATAGTATTTAACAAGTTAGGTGCTTCATCCTTGTTAATAATTAATTTTCCTTGTTTGAAATAACTATCTACAAACTCCAAGCCACTCAATACATTTTTATTAGCATTAATACAATTGATGCCGTTAACTTGCATTTGATTTACATAATCAACACGAGCCGAATCAGCCCAAAAGACGATATTTCCATATTTTTGTTTAATCTCTTGGGCAACATCTATCCAATAATCAATGAATCTATGCTCATGTGCCCATTCCTTAATCAAATAGGATGTGCCTTTGTCATCATCACCAAACAGTTGAATAACTCCTTTGTGTCCTTTGCCAAAACCCCAGTCAATTGATGCATAATATTTAGTCATTTCTGGTAACTGATCAGTTGTGATAGTCATGGTTTCAATATTGAAATCACTAAATATTTGTCCTTCAGCACTAACCCACTTGCCATAGATCATTCGATCTGTATACATTCCAGAAGGCGTAGCAGCTACTAAAGAATCAACATAATCTTTGGATAAAAAAGTATTATCAAAGATTGTAAAATTGAATACTTTAATACGTGCCTTAGGGTCTTTGTTGTCCAAGTAATCTGTCTTAATAAAATTTGTAGGACTATCTGGATTACTGGTTATTAGGATTCTTGCTCCTTCAACAGAGCAACGGTTAATTATTTCTTGAAATACGCCTTGATCTGCTAAGGTTGCTTCATCAATCAAAGCACCATAAGCAGTAGCACCACGAATAGAACCAATACCACGGACTGAGCCTGTATAAGCCGGAACAATTTCAACTCCCAATAACGAATAATGGCCATGCCTATCAACAGGGATGCTGATACCGAATTCATTTTCAATTGAAGCAATGATGTTTGTATAAATCGAGTTACTAGAATACCCAGCCAATATATAAATTGGTCGTTTAATATTGTTTTTCTTTGCTAATTTTGCGACCCGTTTTAATTCAAGCAATAGCATCCAATTTGAAATATATGTTTTACCTGATCGAACCGCACCAATCAAAAAAAGATACTTCCAATCATCATTCAAATAAGATTGAAGTACCTTTTGTTGTTTCTTTGTAAATAAATCATTTAACGCCATATTATTTTTTGTTGCTTTCACTAATCAACTTATTCATAAGTTCATCAAGCTTATCATCACCTTCACTGCCTAAACGTTCTGCAATAGTTGCCTTAGCTTCAGATATACGAGCATCAGCAGTAAGCTTTTTAAGTTTTTGTTTCTCCATAGGATCAGTTGTTGGATAACGCTTAAGCAATTCTTTAGCTGCAGAAATTCTATCTTTAGCAGATACAGGAACATCAGGGAAAACACCTTTAGATGTTGCCACATACTCTGTTTCTTTACCTGCTACAACTCTACTCAAATACTCCAAAACCTCTTGAGCACTTAATATTTTACTATTTGAGAGTTCTTTTAAGCGTGAGTCTATATAGGTTTTAACAATGGGTTTTCTAAGGGTTTTTGTTGCCTCAGAATTAATAGACGTTGGAGACATATTCTTGGTTGAATATGCTAATTTATATGCTTGAGTAGCATTACCAGATTTAATATATTCGTCTGCGAATTTTCGCTGTTTTGTCGTTAACTTTTCACCTATATCACTCACCTCCTAAAATTAAGTAAAATAAAAAGCCAGCTTATTTTGCTGACTTGAATTAAAACCTAGAATGGACTTGCACCATTATCATTAAGCTTAGTTGCTTATGTTTTCTCTAATTAAACTACTAGGTTCCTTAATCGTATTAAGAATTAAATATGCTCTTTGACAAATAAGTTCGAAAGGACATCAAATGATGCATTCTCGCATAGCGAGAACTAAGCAATAGCCTTATAAGCGCATCTGGACTTACACCAGAACCACCGCACTCATAAGTCGGACGTGTCTTTTTACTCGTGAGAGTTTTTGCGCTTACCTTTATATTTAAAAGGAGCAACTTATTTAATGACGCTTGCTAACGTCGCTAAGGATGATGCAGGATTTCCACCTGCACTGTGTACACATCAGTTGTAGTCAATTGATAAAATTTTACTTATAAATTTCACGTACAAATATCATCCTTGAAGAAAAATAAATTGTTATTTATCGAAATCTTTGGGGAGGTATTCCTTAATTTTTCGACAATACTATAATAACGTGATTTCACTCCGTACAGAGTGCGTACTCAATTCGTACTTAATCCGTACACTGTACATCTACTCAAGTTCCGTCAAGTGTACGCAAGTAATCTTATGACTTTGTCACAATGATTTTTAATTTGCCATCCTTCAAAAGAATAGGCAAAAGTAAGTAATGCTCTTTTTCTGTAAGTAGCAAACGATGTATGTTCTCTGTAAACGAGCGGCTGAATATCAACCCATCTTTGGCGTTTGATGTATAATCCTATTAATATTCTTTGAGAAATAGGATCCACACCATGATATAGAGCATCATGAACTGATTTAACAACGTTCTGTGCATCTAAGCCGTTGATTAACTTAGTTTCAATACTATTAACCTCACTTGAACCATAATTTTCTTCAAAACTAGGTGATGACAAATCAACCATTCGGCTGCCACTCATAAGAACAATTTTTTCTAGATCATCTTTGAAAAAGCTACTTACATTATCATATGTTTTAACAGCATCAATTTTAGGTACTAACTCCACATAATCACTCCATAAATTTTCTTAAAGCTTCAGTTGCCGCAATTGACACTGGAGTTTCATGTTCCTTGCACCATTCAACAAACAAATCATAAGTATAACTATCTACTAGTAACTCCATTAATAGCAATCCTCCTCATAAACGTAATAATCAATGCTTTCTCGTTTAACTGGTTTATCCAAGTAAGATGGTAAATAGTACGAACCATTGCCAATAAATTTCCAGCGATAAATGCCTGCTTTCACTCTGTATCTACGAGCTTTCAAAAAGGTTAAACAACTAACTGAAGGATGATAATGAAACATCACTTTAATAAAGTGTCCTAGGCTTCTTACGTAATAAATCTCACCAGTTGGTGCAACAATCCTAAACTTAAAAACAGTTTTAATTCCAATTCTTTGTTGCTTGATAAAATTGTAAATGTCCCCGTCATTGCCGCTAACCAGATTTACGATTTCACTAATGGAATAGCCTTCATGCGCAAGCCTGTAAATTTGATCTTCAGCCATAACCCCTCGATGGGCGTGACCTGTTGGAGGATAAATTTTGCGAATAGCTAAATAATCTGGATCATCTTCTGGGCAATTAACGATCGAACCATATTTAGATTCAATTTTTTTTAGTAATATTAAAGCTTTTTGATACTTAGTCATAGCCAAACCCCACTATGCATATTCCCATAAATAACCATTATGGCTTTTATGTTTGCCACGACAACAATCAGAAATACCATCTTGTTTTGAACCTGTTTTTCTAGCGGCTTCACTTTGAGACGAATAAATATGTAATAATTTTCCGTTTAAATCTAACTGCTTTACCTTTTTAGAAGCTTTCCTTCCATTTTCAATTGCAATTTTTCTATTTCTTTTTCCACTTAAACTTAGTTTCAAATTATGAGTACCATAATTATTGTTATATGAATAAGTACACCATTCTAAATTAGAAACTGTATTATGTTTAGGATTTTCATCTTTATGATTAATACAAGGCAAATTGTTTGGATTAGGAATAAATGCTTGAGCTACTAGCCGTTGAATCTCTATAGTTTTTCCATTTTTATGTCCATCATATAAAATCACACTAAGATAATCTTTATCTTTACGATGCCTTAATTTTAAAATCTTGCCTTTTAAATTTGCAAAAGTATATCCATTCCATCGTTTTCGGTTTAAACTTTTAACTCTTCCTAAATTTGATACTTGATATCTTCCTTCATATCCTTGAATATCTTTCCAGATTTCTTTCATCGTAAATCACTTCCATAATCATCAAACCCCAAACCTACTAAACTTCCATCAACAATCATTAATGCATCTTGAACAGATCTAGCGATTCCATGAATTACGTTATGTGATTGAAGAAATTCATGAAAACGTACTTGATCGGGTCGCGGCTTACCAGTCTTAGACTTAACTTCGATACAAAAGAATTGATTATCAACCCAACGAAAACCCATCAAATCGGGGAATCCTTGAGGTAAACCAGTATCAAACCAACGGTGATCAATAGTTTGCACTTTGCCAACGTTAGTACGAAATACAGAACATTTGTGTTGCGATAAAGCTACCATGATTGCCTTTTGTGTTTCGTGCTCAGATATAGCCATTTACATCACCACGCGATCATAAATAAGATTCAAATGCTTAATATCATGTTCCTTATCCTTAAGATCTTGCAGACTTGCATTTTCTTTCACTGTAAAAACGTAGCGTAAGTTCTTATCTTTAAAGAACGGATTATCTTCTAAACCGTAAGTATGAATATATGTTTTAGGGTCTTCATATCTAAGTAATTTCATATTAAATACCTCTCAAAAATAAAACTAAAATCAAAGTAAAATCAATAATTGTTAAACCAACACTTAACCAGCTTTGCGTTAAATCTTCCTTAGCATTCTTGATTAAATCGTAAAATAAACAATTTACGATCAAAACAATAAACCACCAGCTTACAATCATTAGCATTCAATCACCCGACCTCGCCCGTAATATTTATAAATTGCATCAACAGCAGCTTCATAAGTCTTGAATGTACCTAGATTGCATGAATAACTATCTTTCCACCGCGGTTCAAAATATCCAGTATTAGTTTTAACTATATTCAAGATTGGAGTACCATCAACACAAGTAATATAAAATGAACTCATTATTTTCCCTCCATTAAATTACGTCCGCACATAGGGCAAAATCTTATATACGCCATTACTTCATATTCATTATTCGGCAAAATAAATTTTGACCATAGTTGATTTCCATGTTTGATTTCTAAAATGCTTCTTCTTGTGTAATGAACTAAATCATCACGAATTCTTTTAACGCCTCGACAGTATGGGCATTGTTCTTGTTCGTTAGTCATTACTTAATTTTCTCCCACACATAGGACAGCAATTGATCGGAAAATAAGTCATCTCTAATGGCATTTCTGTATTTACTGCTAGGAAGTATTTTTCTTCATTTGTGCAAACTATCTTGCCATCATCATAACGAATTACTCTACAGACTGATTCATTATAATCATCATAATCAGCTTCATAATTGCTAAGGGCTTTACCAGTCCATTTGACTTGCTGTGCTTTACCATAAAGATGCTTAGTAATCGCAAATATATCTTCTGCATACAAATAGGCATCGTATTTATATGAATGACAGTATGGACACTTATTTTCGTTCATTGTTTTTCATCCCCCGCTGACAGCATTTGATAATCTCATGTGCTAGACCATCAATTTCAAGATAATCTGGCTTAAGTTTGTTAACCTTCTGCATAATCATCATTGCTAAATTACTGATATTTTCATCAGTATGATAATTAAAACCATATCTAATACCCATCTATATCACCTCGAATAATCGTTAATTCTGTAAAGCAACAGGCTTTTTTGACTGCCTCTCTTATGAGCAGATGGTGTAGCTAAAAATTTCAAAGTCTTTTGTCTTTTGTGATATTTCTCTGCCAAATAAGTTAAAGTACCTAAATCAATGAAACAGTCTCCCTTATACATTGCGTAGTCAGTCATTTTCATGCTCCTTACTCGTACCTGTTACACTACAGCCCCATGGAACTATCTTGCAGAAGGGACACTGAATTACAGCATCACAGTCTTTTTGCAAAACTCTAAATTTGTGATGACAATTAACACATTCAAATTCATACCAATAATCTTTAAAAACTACTTTACTCATTTTCATGCTCCTTAAGGTATTTCAATCCCAAAATGGCATAACCAGCCATATCTAAAAGCGTATCCTCTAAACTTTCATCATTTTCTTTAAGCTCACCACGCTTTATTAGATTGCAAATACGGTTAAACTTATCACCTAATCTGATTTTTAGAACCAATAGACCGTCTTCATCTACAGATTTAGTGAATGAATCGTCATAAGCAAGATTTTTTTGATTTAAAATATTTGCTAAATGATTTGTGTATTCTAAAAATTCATTATCCATTGCATTTAATACCTACTTTCGCGTATTTAACAATCTCATTAGCTAATTGTTCAATCTTCAAGTAATCAGGCCGAAGCCTGAGAGTATTTCTTTCAATTTTGTGAGACAAATCTAAGATATTGTTATCAATTTGATATTTGTACATGTTTTTTTACCTCTTGTTACAGTAAGTTGACAGTCTACTGTAACCTATTAAGCTCTTACTCTCTCAAAGGATTAGTTAACATCGGTTACAGTAAAACAGTAAAATTGGCCTCTCTATATAAGGAGTAAATATACAGTATCCATATTTTATAAATAAAATATTTATTAATAATTTACTGTAGTAGTGTAACTAAGTCTCCTTATTACTTATATATCAACGTTTTGGACGGTTACAGTATCTGTAACTTTACTGCAACCTACTGTTACTGTTTTTCGAAACCTCTAATTGCTTTACCATCGATTTTTCTTACAGCACCAACTTTATACCCTAAGTGTTCCATGTAATAACGGATATCACGTGATTCTTTAGTATTGCGTCCTAATGCTGTTTGATCATTAAATAAAGCAAAAGCTAATTTTGTATTAGAAATAAATTTCATAGCTTTGAATTTATTGTCAATTACGTCCAGCAATTCTTCTTCAAGACCAGAAGTGTATCTAAATTGTTCACGATTTTCTTTCAATAATTCTTCTTGACCAGGTGAAAGTAAGAACGGATCTTTAGCTTGCTTGTATAGCCACACTGCTTCACCCCATACTTGCTTCACATAGTTAGGTTGTAAATCAGTAACCGGACTTAACTTCTGCTTTTTCTTATTAGCGTAAATTGAAATGAATCTACGGTCACCAGAACGATCTTTTAAATGTCGAACCTCATTAGTTGTTCTTGCCATAACAAACTTTTTCATAAAGCGTTCTGATTTTCTGGCGTATGATTTACGATATTCAAAAACTTGCATCGTAATAAATTTTTTAATTTCTTCAAATGAAGCAGCATTACTAGCAGTCATTTCATCATCGTTAACGATTAGCGCATTTTTCATAACTTCAAAATCATCTTTGTTAGTGAATGTATTGAATTGATCGGTATAAAGTCCTAAAGGAGCTAGTTTTTGCAACATTGTAGTTTTACCAGCGCCTTGACCACCTACAATATCAAGAACAAAGTCAAACTTAGTTTTAGGATCATAGGCTTTAGCAACGGCACCCATAAACCACAATCTTGTAATTAAGATATTAGCTTCAGATTTTTCAGCACCAAGAAACTTAGGAAATAAGTCATCTAGTCTGCGTTTGCCATCATATTTTGCATAAGCCTCATTCATATAATCAATTACTGGATTATATGAGTTCATGTGAGCCACATTAGTAATGCCTTGATCAATAACAGCATTTTTGAAAACAGCACCACCATAAGTTTTTGAAGATTCAATATAAAGTTCAATCGAATTAATCACTTGGTCAGTATATTGACCTTTAGCAATATTGATTTTTCCAATTAAAGTATCAAGCTTAGCATCCCTAACCACGTCTACTTCATTAGTAAACTCATTAAACTTAAAAAGATTTTGGAGATATTTATCAGTTTTAAGGATTAGAACAACGTTTTTAACTGAAGTAGTTTTAAGAGAACCATCTTTAGTTTCTTCAAATAAAGTTTTATGGCTTTCTGCTTTACGTAATTTATCTGCAGAATCTTGATTAATTTTAATTACTTTCTTTTTATCATCACTCAATAGGTTCCCTCCTTTCTTTTTGTTAAACTTTAATTATTTATGTAACAGAAACACACCTTCAAAATTAATAGCTTTATCTCTATTTTTATATTTACGTTTCAATTCAAATTCTTTGTATAATCCGACTTCTATTGGCTCTAAAACTTTTCTATTGATCAGTTCCTGAAGTAAATCTTCAGAACTGATCTTTTTGACTACCGTTTTATCATCGGTACCCTTTAAATAGTCCACTGAAACATTAAAAAAGTCTGCCAGTTTTTGCCACATTGGTTCTTTAGGTTCACGTATTCCACTTTCATAAGCGCTAATAGCTTGGTTACTTGCGTGAACTTTATTGGCTAATTCTATTTGACTCATTCCTTTAGCCTTTCGTAGTTGTTTAATCCGGTTCATGTTCTACTTCCCTCCTTCTTATTTCTTTTTCGATCATTGAATTAGCAGTTCTTTCAATCTCGGATAATGGTAAAGAATCTTTAGTATTTTCATTGGCAATTACAGCTAATTGAGCTGCTACATCAGGATCAACATTGCGGAATAATAGACCACCAATAAATGAAGCTAAAGCATTGTTTCTTCCACCTGTAGGGCCTAACCCATTAATAATTTTTTCAAATAATTCTGTTGTTTGAGTTTTGCCACTAGGTTTATAGCCCTCTAATTGTTCGACTGGCTTAAATTCTTTTTGCTTGTTCAGGATGAGATCAATTAAACCTTGAGGTGGTTCTTTCATAGGCTTAGAATTTAACCATTTGTATTGCTTATCACCTAATTGACTAGGAGCAACAACAACATAGTTATTTTCATGAGCCTTTAAATCAACTGAAGGTAAGAATCCAATGTTTTGTTGAATCTTAACCTTGCTAGGCTTAGTAAAGAAGAAATGAAAACCATTATGTGCGGTACGCTCCGTAAGCGTATCTTTAAACCATTCATCATGATTTAATTTCTTAATTGAATTCATTCCGTCTACTTCATCACCATGACGATCTACATCAATTACAAAGAATTTATCAGTTTTTAAAGCAATGTTAGCAGTAGGGTATTTCTTCCATATTTCACGGATTTCTGTGTTTGTAAGTGGTGGTTTATCCGCAAATTTAATTAGTGGCCGTTTATTATTGCCAATTGGAATTACTGAAAAACCGTGTTCTGCATAAGACAAAGCGTAATTAATTAAATTGGGATGCATGTCACCGCCTCCATAACAAATAGAAAATTAATATGATACCTATGAACCAAAATAAATAACTTAAAAATATGTGCATTTTTATTTACCAAATGGCAGATCGTCATCAGTTAATTCAATACCATTATTTTGATTTGCGAACGGATCTTGATTATCATCTACTGGCAATTCTTTAGGTTGTTCTGCTTTGCTAAATTCATAATTTCGATAAGGATGATCAGGGTTCTTCTTGTTTGGTGTTTCTTTGATAGTCATGGTTAAAATTTTGCCTTTAGCAGGTGTTAATACTTGAGCTAGATCTTCATATGCGTCAGTTTCGCTTTCATGGTTAAAGCATGAATCAGGAATTGGAGTATCTACCATTTCGCCAATAACTTGAAGCATTGAAATTGATCTTGCTAATACAAATTGAGGCATTGGCTTTCCTGTACTGGTTACTTGTGCAAGCGTTGGAAAGACGGATTCAGTTTTACCATCATACTTCCCCTCGATAACTAAGAAACTTAACATCAAGAAATCACGATCTCCTTTTACATTGTGAGTTACTCCATCAAGACTAACTTTGTAAGTTCCTGCTGGAATATTTTCAAAGGCGTTGTATTCTTTACCTTTTTTAGGATCAAAATCTGATTTCTTAACTTCATTTAATGCATCTAATAAACTCATTTTTACTTACTCTCTTTCTTTTGTTGTAATTTTTCTAAGTCTTCTTTTTTAAACATGCCAGTACAGCTTTCAAGTAGTTGTAAGATTCGATGATCAGTGATATTGGCTGGATTATACATAGTTCTTAAAGCCTTAACTTCTCTAAAGTAAGAAGCATTCTGACCATCACCAATTTTCTTAGTTCTAATAACCACATCGCAGTTACCATTCACGATGTTGTAGTACTTGGTTTTTAAACTAGGTTCATAAGTAGTAGCACCAGTGCTTTCATCCGTGTTAGCTAATTCGCGGCTGATGTAAATAACATTGAGCGGTAAAGCTTTCAAATCCATAACAAATTGCTGAAGCGCTGTGTTAAACATTGCATAGCCTTTGCCGTATGGAATATCGCTTAAGGCTTGTACACCAGCATCTAAACAAATAGCCTGTTCGATCATCACACAAATATCATCAATTACATCAATAACCACGGTCTTAAATTGTTGATCTGCTGGACGTTTAGGGTTCTCAACTTGTAAAGCTGTGATAATATCATCAAGTTGTTTAATGACTGATTGTTTTAATCCACCCGCTTCATTTCTTATATTCCTTAATTGGATTGATGGTGCGCTTCCCTGCTCTGAATTTCCATCAGTGTTAAGGATTAGCGGATTTGGAAAGAAACTTGAAAAATAAGACTTTCCTGACATCGTAGCGCCCCAGATAAAGAAATTGTGCGGTTGCGATTTTGGCTTCAATTTTTCGACTTTAGGTAAACTAATCATTGTTAATCATTTCTTTCTCTTAAATCTTCTAAACTAATATTCAATGCATCAGCTATTTTGCAAACCTTTGTAAAACTAGGCTCTGAACCTTTTAAACGATAACTTCTTAAAGTGGTATCCGGTATATTGGTCATTTTTGCCAATCTATAAATGCTGATATTTCTTTCTTTTAAAATTTTTTCTACTTTATTCCACATTATTGTGTGTCCTTTCAGATTTATACCACTATATTTAGTGTTATAATGGTTGATACCTAAAAGAAAGGTGGTGAACAAATGGAAGAAGTTGGCTTTGATGAACTTCAACGTAAGCTTAATACTCTCGCAAATAACGCTAAGGAATTGAATGGTGAGCATACTTTATCCGCTAAAGAATTATTCCCAACGTCATTTATGCAGGAGAATACAGATGTTTCTTCACTTCAAGATCTCTTTCCTGGTTATGATGTAAGTAGTGATGAAACATTTAGCAAAATCCCTGAATCTGTAGTTAAAGAATCAGTGAGAAAACACTCTAAATTTGATTCGTGGGAAGAATTGCAAAAAGCAGCTGCAAAAGCTTATATTGAAAGAAAATTGTTCGAAAACGTTTAATTTTTCTTTTTGTGGTCAGAATTCTTGTTGAATTCTGACTTTTTATTTACAAATTGCAATTCAAAGTCATCTATTTTTTTCAAAGTGTATTTTAGATCTTCAGATTGTTTATTCGCTTTACGTAATAATTCTTGTAATTCAGACAAATTATTAACCTCTGCTTGAAATAACAATTTCATTTAATCAACCCTCTTCTTTTAGCCTGGAACCATGCCCAACCTGACTTATAACCATGTAATTTTGCATAAGCTTGTAATTCTTTTAAGCTATGAAGTTCATTAACATTTTTATTAGCTACTTTTTTCAGCAAATCATTCTTGACAATTTCACGAATAGCTTTTTGTCGTTCCTTAGTAGCTTCAACTAAGTCAACATCACTTACGGGTTTAGCTTCATGAACTTTGATAGGCTTGCCACATATTGGACATTTGCCGTCTTTAACTTCACTAGCTTTCACCACCGCAAAGCAATAATCACATGTGACAATTGAAAGCCCTGGATCAGTTAATAAAGTTTTGCTTTTCTGCTTACCTGATTTAATAGCTTGTTTCCAATCACGATCATCATCAGGATAACCAAACGACTTAAAATTATTAGCATGGTCAATGATAATAGCAGTTTTACCTTCACGTGGATTTAAGCAACGCATTGAGAATTGTAAATACAATGCTAGGGATGCCGTAGGACGTGCCATAATCACACAGTCAACATTTGGCAAGTCCACACCTTCAGTAAACAAATTCACGTTAACAAGTATCTTAATTTCTTGATTGCGAAATTTTCGCACCGCTAGATTGCGTTTTTCTTTTGATGTAGTTCCATCTACTTCAATCGCTGAAATCCCCTCAGAATTGAATTCGTTAGCTAATTTGATAGCTGAATCAACGGAATACGTGTACACCACCGCCTGCATCCCTGAAGCTATTCGTTTGTATTGCTTAACGATATGACCAAAGATTTTAGTAGACATCGCTTGTTGCATTGATTCCGCTGTATAATCTCCAGTAGAACTCTGCTTAAGCAATTTAGAATTAAAATCGTTTGGGGGTTGAAAATATCTAAACGGTGCTAGAAATCCTTTGTCGGTAAGTTCATGAATTGATTGACCAACGATAATATCATCAGCAATCTGATCAAGTTGCATTCTTCCTGTTCTATGTGGTGTTGCTGTGAAAAGTAAAACTATAGCTTTAGGAAATTGCTTTAAAATCCTTTGATAACTCTTAGCTAACGCATGGTGAGCTTCATCAACTAGAATCACATTAGGTATCGGTAATTTGTCTACTCTACGAGTTAACGTTTGAACCATACCTGCTGTTAACAGATCAGGATTAACACCTTGATTTCTAAAAGTCTCAATTGCTTGGTTCAAAACTTCTTTACGATGAATCAAGAACATTACACGGTTATTTTTGGCTGTGGTACGTCTGGCAATTTCTGCCATTACTCACTGTTTTTCCTGTGCGAGGCGGGCTTTGGACAATAATCACACGATGGTGTTTTTTCATGGAATCAACGATTCGATTAATTAAATCTGTTTGATAAGGTCTTAATTCGTAAATCTTAACCACGTTCCTTCCATAACTTAGCTACCATATTGAATGACTGATAGTCTTCTCTTTTAACTGCTCTCTTGCCTAGATAACGTAATTGAGCTTCAAAACTCTCATGATGTCTGTAAGCTAATCGGTAAACTATTGTTTTGGCTAAATGTCGATCATCAGCTTTAGCCGCACGATCAAATAATTTAGCTAAATCCTTATTTGAAAATCCTTTAAGGCTAATTTTCATAAAACACTCTCAATCTGTTCCAAATCCAACCGAACGGCTTCAATGTAATTCTTAATAACTGCTGGATTACCTGATTTAGCTAATTCCTTTAAACCAAAGATTGCATCATTAACAGAATCTTCAATCATTTCTGATTTGCGTTTGATTTCATTCCTTTGCTCATCTAGTAATTCTTGAATCTTACAAGCCATTTCATAATCGGTAATTTGATTATTTTTATTTGCAGCTTCAGCAATTTGATATAACACAATTCGTGGTGCCATCATGGTTTTTCTACAGATTAATAGGATTTCATTCATGGCATTATTAACATCATTTTGTTTAGCAAATTTGCTAAAACCTTTCATTTGATCAGTAATATCAATATTTACAGAAAACATTATTTGATCACTGTCTTTCTATTTGATTTCAAATGTGCGCCTCTAATTGATTTACCCTTCTTAAGATCTTCATAAATCAATTTCTTATTAGGCTTAACTACTTCAGAGCAAATAATATAATCAATTGGTAAATCTTTAGTAGATTCAACAATTACAGAATCTTTATAGTTACGAGGCTTAAGAATATGATTCTCTGTTTGAATTTCTTTATGGCCACTATCATCAATAGCTTTGGTAAGAAATTCTTGAAGATTCTCAGTTTGCTTCTTAATAGAAGCCTCAACATCTGATAACTGGCGTTTCTTATCTTTAAGCCAATTAAGTTTCATTTGGTTTTGTTCAATCCAGCTGGCCACGTTATCAAGCTTTTCATTTCTTGGAAGTTCCAAACTTTCTAACGTATCTGCCAAAGTCTCAGGATCAAGATCTTTTTCTTGAACTCGTTTAATGGCGTTGTTTAACTCAAATACATTCATTGTTATTTCCTTTCTAAAAGCTAGCTTTTGGCGCGGCTAACTTTCTTCTTAGTTTGGCCATCGCTTACTGCATCAGTGGTAGCCCATAATTTTTCAATTGTTTCTTTACTTAATTCCATTGTTACCTCCTAAAACATTTGAAAAAGTGAATCCCAGAAGCCATAGCTTAATAAACTAAAAGCTAAAATTACGATCCCGACCATGATTCCACCTACTAAGGTTTCCCAATCGTGTTTTGGCTTAGGCGGTAAATTAAATTCACGATAAAAATTCTTATTTTGCATCCCAATCTATCTCCTTTCTGTGTTCATTCATCCAAATAGCAGCTGGATATTCAAAGATTGTCATCTTACCGCCTCTGCCTGGATGAATATTGCTACACCAATCAGGTTTAAAAGGATAAAGAATATTTCTTTTTACCCAAGCTGGTCCGTGTGGTTTGGCATACTTTTTAGCAAATTCATCAATACCGATGGTTTTCCCTACTAGTTGATTTTCAGGAACATAACCACGTTTCTTCATTACCTGATCTATGATCTGTTCCATTGAAGCTTCATCAATTGCTAGTTGCATGTTGATCACTCCTTAGCTAAGAAACAAATTTGTGAAGTATTGTTGACCATTACCAGTGATTTTAGGAGTTTTAACAATACGAGTACTGTTTCCATCCACAATGGTTCTTTCTTTAATTTCAAACAGCTTTAGATTCATACTCTTTTGAGTTGGCATATTGTAATCAGTACCTTTTCTTTTAATTAGGTATCCACTTGTTCTTAACCACTTAAAGAATCTATTCTGACCAGTGTTAATACCGTTCTTTTTTAAGATTTTAGCCATTTCACCTACAAGGATTGAAGTTTCACTTGCTGTAATAGCATCTGCAAGCATGGCTTTAGGCTTCATTTCTTCAATTTGAATGTCTTTTTGTTTCAATTGATCTGCCGCTTGTTGAAGCAAATCAACTAAACCATTTTTGTTATGAATTACATCAAAAGCTTTTTCATCAGTCATATATGCACCATGTTTGCGAATGGTTGGCAAAACTTCAGAAGTTACCCAATGCTTAAATTTCTTTGCATTTGGCATCTTACTTGAAAGAATCAAACTATATAGACCAGATTCGTTAACAAGAAAAGCTTGTCTGTGTTGACCTGACATAACGATTTGTTCACTCAGCTTATCTTCCTCATCAACATGATCCTTAATAGCTTTAGGACCATTGGTGTAGCCAAGGATATTAGTTAAATCCTTGCCAACAAACCAAGGCTCATTTTTAATTTCTAAAGCTCTAACTTGACTGCCTTCAAAAGCAAATAATTGTAAATTGCTATTCATTTAAATCACTCCTTATCCAATCTTGAAATCACGAATAACTTTAAGAACAAATTGATTACTTGCAGGATTTACTTTTCTACCTGATAAATAATCTGAAACTTCTTGTTTAGTCATTCCATACATCTTTGCGAGATCAGTAGTTTTAATTCCATTCTGTTGAAGAAACTGCTTTACTAATTCTCTACCTGGCATTGTTGATGGCATTGTTTTCACCTCACTTGTTTTTATAAAATAGTAAGTGAAAAAGTACTAAAAAATATTGCATTTTTAATACTAAAGAGTAATATAGAGGTATAAGAAATAAACGTTTCAAAGAGCCCCCACTCAATAAGAAAACGGATATTACTTATTACTTTTTTTATTACATTTCAACTTACATAAATTATATTAGTACTTAAGTACTAATTAGTCAACAGTATTTTTGTACTTTTTAGTAATAATTTGTGTAAGTACTTTAGAAAGGTACTTACAAATGCTATTAGAACGTATAAAAGAAAGGGCTAAACAATTTGATTTATCTCTTTCAGATGTTGCAGAAAAAACGGGTATTAGTCCTAATACTGTTTATAGTTGGCGAGTTAAGACACCACGATCAGATAAACTAAAGCAAGTGGCAGAATTATTGCATACTACTACTGATTATTTGAACGGCTTAACTGATGATCCTTCATTACCTACCGATGATTCATTTTCATTAGATGATGACAAACCAGTAATGTATCACGGTTATACCGTACCTGATAAATATTTAGATATGATTCGTGGCTTAATGGACGCTGATATTAAAGAAGGAAAAGCTGATAAGCATGAATGAGTTAATTGAGTATCTTTTAAATTATACTTTTGATCATGGAATCGGTTATAAGTTAGTTCGTGCGGATCCCTATGATCCTTCACTATCTTTAAAGAATCACAATCTAATGGTTATTAACTTAAATTGGCATAATCAAAGTGAGCTACCTTTCATCATCGGCCATGAAATAGGACATTTTATTTTAGGTGATAAAGGAATCTTATATTATAGTAGTTTTGCTGGTCAGAACTCTGAAGAAAAATCAGCTGACTTATATTCCTTAAATTTACTATATGATTATGCTTGTAGCCGTGGACAATACTTTGAGGAACCAGGACAATTCTTAACAGCATATGGTATACCATCAAGGATGGCTGAAGCTGCTAAGAATCTGTTTGATCACAATGAGGATTAAACATAGTCCAAATACTGAAGACTTTAAAAGCTGAGATTTTAATATTTTTTTATGGAGGACATTTATATGAACTGGTTATTTCTAGTTTTAGGTGTCGTTTTCGCAATTCCGCCATTATGGACATGGCAAAAGATAAAGGCCAAAGAGCCTACTAAAATGACACGTAAAGCATTCTTTATTTGTGGTGGCTTTGCTCTATTTTTTATTCTTTGTTACGTTGCCCTTGCTGTTTCAAAAGAAGCTGTTGGCCCAATTATGGTGTTAATGGATTTGGCTTTTTTTGTTAGTTTGTTTTTAACAATTTATTATGCTGTTAAAGGAAGAAAGCAAAAAGGAAGCTATAAAAAACAATTAAGATATTCTTCTATTGCGGCCATTGGATTCTTTGCTTTATTTGGATTATTAATGACTAATTTACCTAATCAAGATTCAAATGATTCAGCAAGTAGCGAACCTAAAAAAGAGCAAACACAATCCAGTACAAAAACTTCAACTAAACAATCAACTTCAGAAAAAGAAGAAACTAGTGATCAACTAACTAATTCTGAAGTTAAAAAAATTAATAGACAATTAGTTAAAGACTTAAAAGACGATCAAGATGATGCCACCAATGGCAATAAAAATTATGATTGGGCTAACTGGGTTTTAAAAATTGTCATTAATAAAGACTGGCAAGCCACAGTTTATGTTGATGGCGGTTTTACAAAATTAAGTGAAGCAGCTAGAAATGAAGTTGCCTCTCATGTAAATGGTTTAATTGGTAGATCGATTGTTACTGCAGATGTTGATTACAGCCCTGAACAAAGCCGTGAAGGCATCTACATGAACTTCCACAATGGACCAGAATTTTTAGGAAGATCTCGTTTTACTGATCACACTTCCATAAAATGGAATAAACGTTTGTGATTGCAGGTTTAAGTTTGAATGCATAAGGAATTTAAAAATGGGAATTTTCGGAAATAAAGGGCCTCACTGCCCTAAATGCAAATCAACTAATGTGCAAGCCATCGGTCAACATAAAAAAAGCTTTTCTGTTGGAAAAGCTGCAGTTGGTGGAATTCTAACTGGTGGTGTTGGAGTTTTAGCAGGATTTGCAGGTAAGAAGACCAAAAAGATTGATATGATTTGTATGAATTGCGGCAATAAATTTAAATATAAACCATAAAACAAAAAACTCACCTACTGCGCCAACAGTAAGTGAGTAATTGAATGAGCTACGCCAATAGCTCTAAAAATAAATGTATTTGAATTAAAACAAAAACCCGCCAAGGCTTTTGCTATACCCTATTTTAGCAAAGTTTTGGCTAGAATAGGAGATTTTTATGGCTTCAATTAAGAAACGTGGTAAGACCTGGTATGTTAGATTTTCTAAGAGAGAAACTCAATGGGATCCAGAAAAGCAAAAAAATGTTTCTGTCCTCAAACAAAAATCAAAAGGCGGTTTTAAAACCAAGGCTGAAGCACAACAGTATGGAATTAAAATGGAAGCTGCTGCTATTGATGGTGTAGATGTAGTTAAGAATCCTGTTTTTGCTGAATATTTTGAATACTGGTATCTTACTTTTAAATTCCCAATTATCAGAAAATCAACGCAAAAGAGATATATTACTAATCATCATTATCTTGAAAAATATTTTGGGTCAACAAAAATAAAAGATATTTCAAGGGCTAAATATCAAAGCTATTTAAATTGGCTTGGTAAAAACCATGCTCCTGCTACAGTTCGTAAAACAAATATCATGGTTAAGGCCTGTGCAGGAAATGCCATTGAAGATGGTTTAATTGTTAAGAATTTTACCAATCGCACAACCATTACAGGAAATCAAGACAATGTCAGAGCCATAGAATATCTCAACGAGGGAGAAATGAATAAGCTGGTACAATTATGCCTAACTGGTTTAACTCCTCGTTATACTAGTAAATATTTAGTTTTAGCGGGGTTATTTACAGGCGCACGACTTGGAGAACTAACAGCTTTAAAATGGACTGATATTGATTTTAAGAATAAAATTATTGATATTAATAAAACCTGGAATCCTAATTTAAAAATGCTAGGACCGACAAAAACCGAAAGTTCAGTTCGGAAAATTAAAGTTAATTCATTCTTGCTAGATAAACTGAAACAATTAAAAGTTAATAACTCTGAATTTGTTTTTGCCATTCCTAGAACTGGATTGCCGCCTTCTAGTTCTGCTGTAAATCAATTTCTTAGAAAAGCGATTAAAGAAATTGGGCTTAACAAACCGGATTTTCATTTCCACAGTTTAAGGCATACCCACGTTTCATATTTAATTTCTCAAGGAATTGATATAGCTGCTATTAGTAAACGCTTAGGACATGCTAATATAGCAATCACTTTATCAATCTATGCCCACTTACTTGATGAATATAAGGATCAACAAGATGCCAAAATTATTAATTCACTCAATCAAGTTTGTGCAACAAATGTGCAACACGGTTAAAATTTCTATGATTTCCTAAAACATCAAATCCCATAAAATCAGTACTTTACATTTCTTCAGACTTCCTAAAAACACATATTTTAATTCAACCAAGGCTTTAAAGTCTGGTAAAGTTACTCGTGCCTAATAACCAGCCTTGCAGATTTATCTGTAAGGTTTTTTGTTTGCTAAAAATTTTGTACATCAAAAAAGGACAACTGATTTTTCAGCTGTCCTTTTTTAAATTATTTCATAATATTATGATTTTTATCATCATCTGAAATTTCATCAGCCATTCTTTCCTTAATTGGAGTATAGGCATATTCAGTAATCATTTCGCCCAATTTAGTTGGCAACCCCAAGTCTTGGTAAGTAACGTTTCTAGCAAGGCCATTAATAGTTGCTACTTCCTTCTTCTTTTTCTTATCAAAAACGTGAACATGGTTTTTGTGCATTTAATTTTCTACATTTTGTTTTGCGCGATCAAGTCTTGCTTCATAGCGACCATCTTCAAAAGCGGCCACATTCTTTTCAAAATCAATATATTTCATAATTAATCCTCGATTCTTTTTCCTCTATATTTAAACCAATCATTAAAGATTATGAAAGCGATTAACATCTTTTGAATAAATCGCCGCAAGCATCCCTTTTTCAAAATTAATTTCAAATTGAGAAGTATTCGGCAAAAATTCATTTGAAGAAAACACTCGTGGATAATCTCCAGAATAATGGTGCAACTCATAACGGGCACCTAAAATATTAAAATCTTTAATTGCAGTTAAAGCAGCAAAACCAATATATGGGTACTCTGATACTTTCTTTATTACATGACGTCCCGGATTGAAAAAGACAATTTTATTTTGCTTATCCATTATTGAGACCTGTTCAGCGAATTGTCGCAGAGATGGATCGAGCAGCATTAATAAATTAATTAAAAAATGATCTATTCTGCCCCCTGTTGCACCCAAAATATTTAAATTATCAATCTGATAATCATCAAAAACTATATGCAGCATCAATTCAGAATCAGTCAAATCTTTAACCGGATTTGAATAACGAATATCTTTTACATTGCTTTCAATTTCCGCTAGATCTGCTTTTTTTAATGAGTCAAAATCCCCCAGCGCTACATCAGGAGTTATTCCTAATTCTTCTAAGTACAAAGAACCACGATCTACTCCAACAATAAGATTATTCGTCTTTCTTGCATCTTTAAGTATTTCTTTGATGTTAACAGGCCACAAATCTGTTGGTCCACCTAATAATACATATGCTTCCATTACTTAATAATTTTTTCTAATTTAAGTACTTGATTTGCAATATTACCATTTTCATATAAATAAGAGCCAACTACAAAGACATCAGCACCTGCATCTTTGGCAATTTTAATCGTACGGTCATTAATGCCACCATCAACTTCAATTGCCATGTTTGGTCCTACAATTTCTCTGACTTGCTTAATCTTCTCAGCTGAATCAGCAATAAAGCTTTGACCACCAAAACCAGGATTGACGGTCATGACTAAAACTTGTTTAATTTTTGGCAAAAATTTTTCGACAACGTCAGCTGGAATATCCGGTTTAATTGCTAAAACAGCATCAACTCCATTAGAAGCCAAATAATCAAGCCAATAATTCAGCTTGGATTCACTCATCGCACCATAATGCAGCTCCATGATATCTGCTCCGGCTTCAACAAAGGCTGGAATAAGATCATCAGGATTATTACTCATAAAGTGAATCTCAGCATCTGTCATGGGAAATTCACGTTTAAAATCACTAATTAATTGTGGTCCAAAAGATAAATTTGGCACAAAATGTCCATCCATAATATCAATATGGAAACGATCAATGCCTACTGCAACAGCATTTTTAATATTTTCTTTTAAATTTAAATTATCTGCGTTCAAAATTGATGGCGCAATAATCATTTTCTTCTCCTATTATTTTAAATATTCGGGTAATCGGCCTTCACTAATTTCTGTCCGCATTGCCAGATAATCATCATAACGATGAGGCATTATTTGGCCTTCTTCAAGCAACTTTTTAACTTCACAGCCAGGTTCCTTTAAATGTTGACACCCTCTAAATTTACATTTGCTGCTAGCACGTTTAAATTCAACGAAATAGTTACATAATTCATTCAATTTGATCGGTGTTAAATCAATCGAAGAAAAACCTGGTGTATCAGCTAAGAAACCTTCACCTAATTTAAATAATTCGACTTTTCTAGTAGTATGCTTACCACGGTTTAAACTAGTAGAAATTGCTCCCGTTGCCTGATTAGCATCCTTCTTCAAATGGTTAAGTAAAGTAGATTTACCTGCACCAGATTGTCCTGCCAATGTCCAAATTTGCCCTGCTTTAATCATTTGAGGAATTTGAGCTTCTACATCATGATAATCAGTAAACACTGGATAACCAATTTCTTGATAATATGATAGTTCTTCTTTAATTTTAGCTAACTTGTCACCTTTTAATAAATCGCTTTTAGATAAATAAATAGTGACTTGTACTTTTTGCCAAGAAAAGAAAGTTAAAAAGCGATCCAATAATTCTAAAGAAAAATCAGGTTCAACCGCAGAAATAACTAACAATACATGGCTGACATTGGCTACAGCGGGACGACCAATTCTGTTGAGTCGCGGTAAAATCTTTACCAAGTAACTCATACCCTGATCATCTATTTGAATTTCTACATGATCACCTACTGCAGGTTTTTGCTTTTTTTGACGAAAAACGCCGCGAGCACGCGTTCTAACGATACCCGCAGCAGTTTCCACATCATAATAACCAGCAATTAACCCGACAACGGTTCCTTCTGCTAGTTTCATTTATTTTGTCACCTTTTCATTCAAAACAGTTTCTCCGTTACGAACTACGCGCAACTGGCCGTTTCCATCCTTAATTGAAAATGGAATCGAGAAACTCATATCACGTTTAATATATAAGTCACGATAGATATTACTCAAGGAGTGATCATCATCTTTGATATAAATCTGAACATGGTCGCCTTTACTATTGTCTTCCTTAGTGTCAGTTTCTCCACTTTTACCATCGAATTTATCATCCTTTTTCAGATCGCTGCCAACATAATTAACAGTAAATGTCTTCGTAACAGTAGTATCTTTTTCTTCTTTTGGACCGCGTGAAACTTTAATGGTTACCGTAGATCCACGATCAACCTTAGTACCCGCTTCCGGCTGCATTGAGATAACCAAACCTCGCTCAACTTCATCAGAATATTCTTGATTAATCTGTAAAGTTAAGCCATGTTCCTTAGCATAATCTTGCGCACTCTTTAATGAGTAATTGTGCAAATCTTTTAAGGTAACGGTATTTATCTTTGGCTTTATCTGTTTTCCTCGAGAAACCACCAAAGTAATTGTAGTCTGCGTTGGTTTTACTTCTACACCAGCAGCAATACTCTGAGAAATGATGTTGCCTTTAGCCATTTTATTTGAATATTGATCTTCTCTAACAACATCGAAGCCTTGATTTTCTAATTTTTCTGCAGCTTCATCGTAATTATCCCCGACTACATCAGGTACCTTTACCATGCTGGTACCACTAGAAACAATTAAAATGATAGCCTTTCCTTGATCCACTCTATTACCGGCTGCTGGTTTAGTACCAATTACATGACCTTTTTTAATGTCATCAGACTGGCGTCTAATTACTTTTCCCACTTGTAACCCGGCGGCTTCTAACCGTTTTTCAGCACGCTTTTCAGTTATATTAGTTACATCAGGAATATGAACTTGACGTGGTTTATTATTATTGCCACTTAGTGCGAAAATCATAATAAAAATAATTAATCCAGCGGCAATAACTGAAAAAATCCACCACCATTTATGACTTTTAACATTTTGCCAAAAGTCTTTTTTCTTTTCCTTTTTATCAGGTTTATTTTCCTCTTCAGATTCTACAGTCTGCTCTTTTTCGGGGGCTTTAAAACCTGGCAGAACGATTGTTTTATCATTATTGTTACCATGATTAGGCACAAAAACCGGCTCATCTGCTCTTTCGGGATCTAAGCTACTATCTAGGTCAGCCTGCATGGCTTGTGCTGTAGCATATCGATCTCGTGGATCCTTAGCAGTTGCTTTTAACACAACATTTTCTAATGCTTGCGGAACACTTTGATCCTTCTTTCTAATAGAAGGTATTGGTTCCTGCGCGTGTTTTAACGCAATTGAAACAGGAGTATCACCATTAAACGGCACAGTGCCTGTAATCAATTCATACAGAATAATCCCTAAAGAATAAATATCGGACTGCTTAGTAACCAATCCGCCTCTAGTTTGTTCAGGTGACATATAATGAACTGATCCCATGACAGAATTAGTCTGCGTCACAGAGCTCTGATTCAAGGCAACCGCAATACCAAAATCAGCAATCTTAATATTGCCTCTCTTGTCCATCAAAATATTTTGTGGTTTAAGATCACGGTGGATGACATTATGTTTATGAGCCAAAGCAACTGCACTTAGAATTTGATCCATAATGCGAATCACTTCATGCAAATCCAAAGGAGCATTTTGACGAATATACTCTTTCAAATCTGGACCATCAACATATTCCATTACCATATATGGCAATCCATGATCAGTTCCTACATCAAGAACAGAGACAATATTAGGATGACTTAATTCACTAGTGGCTAAAGCCTCTCTTTGAAAACGAGCTTGTGTTTGAGGTTCATTTTGTAAATCTAACCGTAATATTTTAACTGCTACTTTACGTTGCAGAATAATATCTTCAGCCAGATAAACATTGGCCATACCGCCTTCGCCTAAAGTATCAATAATGCGATAACGTTCACCAAGCAGATAACCTTTATCGATCACTGCTCTCGTCCTCCTTATTCCAAATTAGGCAAACGGTAATATTATCACCACCACCTAATCGATTGGCTTCACTAATTAATTTATTGCATCGTTCTTTTAAGCTTAATTCTTTTGTAGCTAAAACTTGTTGTATTTGTGGATCACTGAGTGAGTTCGTTAATCCATCAGTACATAGCAAAATGATGTCGTCATCATCAAGCTTAATTTCCTTAACTTCAGGATCAATTGTACTAGATACACCTAGGGCTTGAGTAATGATGTTCTTTTGGGGATGATGCTTAGCCTGTTCCTTAGTAATTTGCCCCATTTTGACTAGCTCATTAACTAAAGAATGATCTTCAGTTAATTGGACAAACTTTCCTTCGGAATAACTATAAGCACGTGAATCGCCCAAATGAGCTATCAACGCATTATCCTTAAATGCAAAAGCTAAAACAATTGTCGTACCCATTCCATTTAAGTCAGGAAATTTATCAGCTGTTTTTAAAATTGTTTCATTTTCAGAATTTAATTGCACATCTAGCCATTTTCGAGCAATATTAGCATCAGTAAAATCTGTTATGCCAAAATTATGTCCTAAGTGAGTGACAGCCATTGTAGAGGCAACATCGCCGCCTTGATGGCCACCCATACCATCACAAACAATTGCTAAGGTAATTCCCTTACGATTCTCAAAAACTTGTACAAAATCTTGATTGCTTTTTCGTACCTTGCCGATACTTGAAGCGTATGCTGTTTCAATCAAAAATCTAACCTCGTAATCTAAATTTTGCAATGAAAAATCCATCATTGCCATCTTGATCAGGCATTATTTTTAACATTCCTGTCTTGGACTCAAGCTTGCTTAATAAAAATGGTTTTAATTCAAAATCAGGATGAGTTCGCAAGAATTGCTTAACTACTTCTTCATTTTCTTCCATTGAAATTGAACAAGTTGAGTATACTAATTCTCCCTCAACTTTTAACAATGTACTAACAGAATCTAAAATCCCTAACTGAATTTTTTGTAAGCTCTTCAAATCTTGCAAACTCTTGGTATAACGAATCTCAGGCTTGCGTCTTAATAGTCCCAAACCTGAACATGGAGCATCAACTAAAATTTTAGTGAACTCACCTGCATTAAACATTTCTTGCGCTTTTCTAGCATCACATGCCTTAGTTGTTACTTTGTCCGACACATGCATGCGGCGAGCATTTTCTTTTACTAGACGTAATTTCTTTTCATGAATGTCTAGTGCAGTTACATCACCAGTGATATTTCCAGCAATCTGGACAGTTTTCCCGCCAGGTGCACTACATGCATCTAAAACATGTTCAGCTTGATTTTTATCAAAATCAAAAGCTTCTACCACTAAGCTAGCGGCTTCATCTTGAATTGTCAACTCTCCTTGTTCAAATAAATCACTTTCGCTAATGCCACCATGACTTAAAACGGCGTCATTAAGAGATAAATTTGACCATTTCGGTTGATATCCTTCTTTTGTTAATTGATCAAAAACCTGATTTTTATCTGCTAGTGATGAAATTCGCACACTATTTTTGGCTGGTTCATTAATACTGCTTAAAACTGATTTTGCTTTTTGCATTCCCCAATTGTCAATTAAATACTTAACTAACCATTTAGGAACGCTTTCTTTAATACTTAAATATTTAACGGTATCCTTTTCATCAGGTAAAATCACACCGCGTCTAATAAATGCACGCAAGATTCCGTTCACTACTCTATAGCCTGAAGAATGATGTTTGCCAAACTGCTTAGCTAGTTTATTAGCTTCATCTAGTACAGCACGGTTAGGAACCTTGTCTAAGAATATTATCTGATAAAGTGACATCAACAAGAGCGGCTTCAAATATTTTTCAGTGATTTTTGTTTTAAGCAAACCGGTCAATTGATATTCCAAAAAAAGGCGATATTGAATCGTTCCGTAAACAATTCTAGTTGCTAAATTTTGATCAGCAATCGATAAATCAGAATGCTTTAAACTATTGTTCAAACTAATATTTGAATATGAGCCATTTTTTAAGACTTTAATTAAAGTATCTAAGCTAATTGCACGGGCACTTTTATTTGTCGACAATTTCTTCTCCTGGGGCAAATTTACTACCTTGACCATTTAAAAAGTTCTTAATATCCATCTTCTTCTTGCCGCTTGGTTGTACCTCGAGCAAGTTTAAAACAGTACCATTAGCAAAGCTAATTGCAAAGCGACCCTTATTAGCTACTACGCAACCTGGCTTTAAATCAGTACTATCCTTAGCAACTTCTGCTTTCCAAACCTTGAAGCGCTTGCCTTCAAGCATCATATAAGCACCTGGATCTGGATTAAGAGCACGGATCATATTGTTAGCTTCAGCAGCTGTCATAGTAGGAAAGATGCGTTCTTGTTCTTTAGTAATATTAGGTGAAAAGACTACCTTATCTGGATCTTGAGGAATCTTTTTAACGCTGCCATCAATAATCGAAGGTAAAGTCTCCAAAAGTAAGTCTCTACCTACAATTGATAATTTATTAAATAAAGTTCCCGCATTGTCATCTGGCTCAATCTTAATTGCTTTTTGAGAATAAATATCACCAGCATCCATTTTCTTTACCATTTCCATAATGGTGATACCAGTTTCTGCATCCCCATTAATGAGTGAATATTGAATTGGTGCACCACCACGATATTTTGGCAAAAGTGAACCATGGACATTAACAGCAGCAATTTTTACTGAGTTTAAAAACTTAGTTGGCAAGAACTGACCGTATGCGGCGGTGACGATTAAGTCAGCATGCATATCAATCAATTGTTGCATTTCTTCTGAGCCAGACAATTTCACTGGTTGAAAAACAGGTAAATTATGCTTTTCTGCAGCAATTTTAGCTGGGGTCTTAGTGATCTTTTGTTTACGACCAACCTTTTTATCAGGCTGCGTTACAACAGCCTTAATTTCATAATTATTTTTGATTAAGCCTTCTAATACTGGAACTGAAAACTCTGGTGTTCCCATGAATATTACTGATGTCATTAAAACAACTCCTTACATTACTCTTTCTGGTTCATTATCGATAAAAATACTTAAACCATATTTCTTAGCTTCTTGAGCAGAATCTTGAACATGGTGCAATAGTTTATTTAAATTTGGTTCTTTTTTATATTTTACCAGTATTTGGTAATAATATTGATTTTTTACTCTAGAAATTGCACTTGGCGATGGTCCTAAAATTATTGCTTGATTATTTAAATGCTGCAATAAATATCTTTTTATCTTGAATGCTTCTCTAGCCGCATTTTGCTCTTTTTTAGCAGCAACTGATATTAATACTGTATAAAAATATGGTGGGTAATTGCCAGCATGACGCATATGCATTTCATAACCATAAAATCTTTCATAATCCTGCGTTTGTGCCAATTGAATGGCATAGTGTTCTGGATTATAAGTTTGAATTAAAACTTCGCCTTCCTTATCAGCACGACCTGCACGTCCTGCGACTTGCGTCAGCAACTCAAATGTTTTTTCTGATGCATTATAATCCGATAACCATAATCCCGTATCTGCGTTAATTACGCCAACTAAAGTTACATTTGGAAAATCTAATCCTTTAGCAATCATTTGAGTTCCTAACAAAATATCTGCCTCATGGTTACCAAATGAATCCAAAATCCGCTTATAACTGCCTTTTCTCCTAGTTGTATCAACATCCATTCTTAAAATTCTAGCTCCTGGTAAAAGTTCTTCAAGTTCTTCTTGAACTTTTTGGGTTCCAGTACCTAAAAAACGGATTTTTGAACTTTGACAATTAGGACACCGAGTAGGAATTGGCTCTGTATGTCCGCAATAGTGACATTGCATGCTATTAGTATCTTTATGCAAATTAAGTGAAACATCACAATTAGGACATTTCAAAACAAAACCACATTCCCGGCAAAACATGAAATTAGCAAATCCTCGCCGATTAAGCATCAAGATGACTTGCTCTTTTTTCTCTAGTCTTTTCTTAATTGCATCGACTAATTCAACAGACAAGTCAAATTGCCCACCTGCAAATTGAACATGCTTAAGATCAATCAAATTAACTTTAGGTAATTTTTTATGATTTGCACGTTTAGTTAAACGTAATAGATGATATACATCTTTTTGAGCACGTGCTCGACTTCCTAGTGATGGAGTAGCACTTCCTAGTACTAATGGACAATGGTGATATTTACTACGCCAGAGTGCCACATTTTTAGCATTATAACGAGGATTGGTCTCTTGTTTATATGATGATTCATGCTCTTCATCAATTATGATTAATCCAATATTATCTAGCGGAACAAAAACTGCACTTCTTGCTCCAACTACTACTTGAATTTCACCACGACGAATTCTACGCCATTCGTCATATTTTTCCCCTTCAGATAAAGCACTATGTAAAACGGCCACTTTATCACCAAAACGTGCCTTTACTTGCTTTACCATTTGCGGTGTTAACGAAATTTCTGGCACTAGCATCAAGGCATTTCTTCCTTGAGCTAAAGCTTGTCCAATTGCATGCAAATATACTTCTGTCTTCCCACTACCAGTAATTCCTTCAAGTAAAAAGGTCTCTGCATTACGCTGATCAATTGCGCTATTAATTTGGTCCAACGCAGCCTGTTGTTCATCATTTAAAGTCACTGGAACTGGCTTTTTTTCATCTTCAAAACCAGCTAAGGGATTACGATAAACTTCGACAGCTTTTCTTTTTAACCAACCTTTTTTAACAGCTGAATTTAAATTAGCAGCCGATAAGCCTAACCCTTTTATCAAATCACTTTGACTTTTAGGATAATCATCTTTATTTTCAATAATATCCATCATCAATTGCTTTTGCTTAACCGCATTTTGACGCAAAGTATTGTAAATCTTGGTGTATTCTGCAGAATCTAGCGCTAATTCATACTGATTTTCTTTTTTCTCTTTAGCTCTATTTTCTACAACATATTCTATTTTGGCATCATCATTTTTCAGCAATTGATGAACTTTTTTTATTTGCTTCAGATCCGTCATTTTAGCTAAATCAATGGGATCACCTTGAAAGAACGGCATCTTTTTAGCTTTTTTATTTGCAGGTACTAACAGTTTACGATAGCCTGCCCGCATTACCCATGGCAACATTGCTTGTAAAATGGTAATTCGATATGAAAAAATATTTTGTGCCAAATTTTCAGACAATTTTATTAATTCTGGTGTAAGTGGTGGCATTTCATCCACTGTCACTAAAAGATCTTTTAACTTACCTGTAAATTGACTTTTTGCCTCTATGCCTACTACAAAGCCTTGCACTTTTCTTCGACCAAACGGTACTATTACTCTTGAACCAATTTTGACATCTTTTTCTAATTCAGCCGGAATATGATATTCAAAAATACGATCTGTTTGCTTGGTTGCAACATCAACAATAACCTGAGCAATCATCTAATCACCTGTAAAAAAGACCTCCACCCAAAGGATGAAGGTCAGTAAATTAGTCTTCGAGGTTAACCTCGGCATGAGCTGGGTCAACCGTTACTTTACCAGCGGCAATTTCTTCAAGTGCCTTACCAACTGCCTTATCACACTTGAAATGATCTAAAGTTGGTGGATCGCCAGCTTCAAGTTCATGTGCTCTCTTAGCAGCAAGTACAGATAATGAATAACGTGAATCAACACGTGACAACAATTTATCAATTGATGGATAAGTAATTCTCATGATTAATCCTCCTTGACCATCTTACGATAGTCATCAATTACACGCTTAACACTGACATGCTCTGCATCAACAATTGCCTTGATATGGTCTACTGCATTAGCAACTGTATCATTTACAACTGCATAATCATATTCTTCCATTTCCAAGATTTCATTTCGAGCTTGTTTAATTCTACCACGAATTACATCTTCTGACTCAGTACCACGATGTTCTAATCGCAGGTGCAATGTATGCAAATCTGGTGGAGTTAAAAAGATGAACACGCCATCAGGCATTTTCTCACGGACCTTAGCGGCACCGTTAACGTCAATCTCCAATAAAACGTCTTTGCCATCATGTAACATCTTTTTTACAGGACCTAATGGCGTACCATAATAATGTCCAACGTAATTATTATATTCTAATAACTCACCATTTTTAATAGCTTCTTGAAAACGTTCTTCACTTACAAAGAAATAATCTTTTCCATCGACTTCGCCGGGACGAGGCTTACGAGTAGTCATTGAAACTGAATACTCAAATGGAAAGACTTTGTTTTCAACAATAGCACTTTTTACAGTTCCTTTACCAACACCTGAAGGACCCGAAAGTACTAATAACAAACCTTTATCTGCCATGCTGAACTCCTCTTAGTAACTATTAATATATCTAGTTTGCACTAAAATCAATAGTTTTTCAAGTTTTCTCTTTATGTAGTTCAACCGTAGACGTCTCAAGGCATCAAAAAAGTAGACTGATAGCCTATTTTTTGCCTCAATCTACTTTTTCAAAAGTCTCACAAACTACTTCAGTATTTTCACTAAAAATAGTGTTTAAATTTTCTCGACATTCCCATGCAAAAAATTTTTCATGAATTTTTCGCCAATAATCATATGAGCGATCTCCTTCACCCTCTAAATATGCATGTTCAGCAGAAACATTTTTAAATGGCATAATTTCCACGGTTTTATTTCGAATTACGCACACTGGTTTATTTTCTCCATTTAAAACAATAGCATATTGACCGACTGTGGGAACATCTTCATCTGGATCATATACGCTTGTAGTAGCGGTTTTAATGCCACGATTAATTAAATCGCTTAATACATCAGCATCTTGGCTATTTCCGCCAAATGCATAAGCACCTTCTAATTCTCCCGGATTAACATGATGTTTTTGACAAAAATCCATCCAAAACTTATTAATACTATTCATCTTTAATACTCTTAATCAAATCAGCAGCGTTCTTTTTAGCCGCATCTGTTACATCTTGTCCTGCCATCATTTGAGCAATTGCAGTAATAGTTTCTTCCTTGCTTAAAGGTCCTATTTGAGTAAACGTAGAACCATCTTTTACTTGTTTTGCAACTAAATAACGTTGATCACCTGCAGCTGCAACCTGTGGAGAGTGGGTTATAGCAATTACCTGCTTGTCTTGACCAATAGAATGCATCTTTTTACCAATTGCGGCAGAAACACGTCCTGAAACACCTGTATCAATTTCGTCAAAGATCATCGTTCCAACAGGTTCAACATGACTAAAGATAGCCTTCAATGCCAATATTAATCTCGATTGCTCACCGCCTGAGACAATTTTTACTAACGGCATTAGATCTTCACCTGGGTTAGGTGCAATCAAGAATACAATTGCATCTGTACCTTTAGCCGTAAAAGTTTTGGTTTCTTCAAAATTAATAGAAAAGCGGGCCTTTTCCATATAAAGATCTGCTAATTCTTGTTTTATTTGCTCTTCTAGTGAATGGGCAACTTTTTCTCGAATTAGGTGCAATTGTCTAGCTTCTTTGGTCATCTTTTCTTCAACTTGTACCACTTCTGCTTGCAGCTTTTCTTCATCTAAACCGCCAGTTTCAAACTGACCAAGTTCTTTTTGCACTTTAGCGTAAAAAGCAAAGACATCTGCCAACGTTGGACCATACTTTTTCTTCAATGAGTTCAACGTATCTAAACGATTAGTTACATATTGGAAACGTTCTTCATCAAAATCCATCTGATCCATCAAATTAGACAACTCACTACGAGCGTCGTTTAAAGCATACACTCCGTCATCAACAGTTTTAGCAAAATCTTTAAATTTTGAACCAAATTCCGTTAAATCTGTCGCTGCATTTTGTGCATCCCCTAATAACGTTGCAATTCCGTGCTCGTCATCATCGTACAGCTGCATAAAATAATTGGCAGTATCTGCAATTTTTTGATAATTATTTAATTCGTTAAATTCTTCCTCTAATTTTTCATCCTCATCAGGATCTTCCAAATTAGCAGACTCTAACTCATCATTTTGAAATTGAAGAATATCTTGTTTTTGGGCCAATTCTTGTGCATCTTGACGCAAATGACGCAGTTGATTAGTTAACTTTTGCCAATGGCGATAATCCTCTTGATACGCTGATAATTCTTCTTTAAAAGAATCAGATGCATAATCATCAACTAAATCAATTTGACGATCTTGATCCATTAATATTTGCTGATCATGCTGACCATGAATATCAACTAAATAATTGCCGATTTCACGTAAAACATTGATAGTAGTTAATTGACCATTAATACGTACTATATTTCTACCCTTGATGGCTAATTCTCGGCTAATCACTAATTGATCGTCATCATGAGGCAGACCATACTTTTCACAAAGCTCCGCAATCTTTTCTTTTTGATTATCAAGTACAAACAAACCCGTAATTACAGCCTTTTGTTCTCCAGAACGGATCATCTCTTTTTGACTACGGCTTCCCATCAATAATGAAACCGCATCAATGATTATTGATTTACCAGCACCAGTTTCACCGATAATCACGGTCATTTTTTCTTGAAAGCGAACTTTTAAGCTTTTAATAATCGCAAAATTTTTAATATCTAGTTCAACTAGCATTTTTCCACTCCTAGAGACTATTTACAGCACGTTCTACTACTTCTGCTGGGGTACTTGACCACAAATTACGACCACCGTTAGCTTCGTCTTTTTGCAAATGAATCAAAAATTCAATGTTTCCTTTACCACCTTTAATTGGTGAATAATCAACATCTAAAACATTAAAACCAATTTCCATTGCCTTTTGCATAGTATGTTCAATTACATTTTTATGGACTTCATGATCGTGAACAATACCATGCTTACCAACGTTTTCTGGACCTGCCTCAAATTGTGGCTTAATTAGACAAACAGCATCACATTGATCCTTTAGGATTTCATACATTGGCGGCATGATCAAATCAAGTGAAATAAACGAAACATCAGTCATCGCAAAATCAGGTAAGCCTTGATTAAAATCTTCAGGTTTAGAATAACGGAAATTCTGCTTCTCCATTACTACTACACGTGGATCATCTCTTAATTGCCAAGCTAATTGATTGTAGCCTACATCTAACGCATAAACCATCTTGGCCCCGTTTTGCAGAGCAACATCGGTAAAGCCACCAGTTGAAGCTCCAATATCTAAACAAATCTTATCTTGTAAGTCGATGTCAAAAACCTTCAATGCTTTCTCAAGTTTGAAACCACCACGAGAAACATATTTTTTACCATCATCTTTGACGTAAAACTTCTCGCCTTCAGGGAACTTAGTTCCGCTCTTATCAATTCTTTGATGATTATGATCTGAAACTAAGCCCGCCATAATTGCTCTTTGCGCAGCAGAACGAGAATGAAAGATTCCTTGTTCAGCTAATAAAACATCTGCTCTTTGCTTTGCCATTTACAACACCTTTTGATATAGATTCAAAAAACCAGCTAATACTTCTCCATTCAAGCCATGCAAATCATCTTTAGCTTGATCAATCAAATCCTTTAATTCCTTCCGGCTTTGATTAATTCCCAATAAAGTTAAAGTATTATTTTTGCCTTCTTCTTTATCCTTATGAGTAGCTTTGCCGGCTTCTTCACTTGTCTCAACCACATCAACTAAGTCATCATAAATTTGATATGAACGACCAAATGCTTTGGCAAAATCGATTAATTTAACTTGTTCAATATCGCTAGCCTTAGCATAAGTAGCTGCCATTTCCACACTGGCTTGAATTAAACAACCGGTTTTTAGCCATTCCATCTTGTTGATAAACTTAGCGTCATCAGCCACACTTGCATTATTAGTGGAATCAATATCAAGATATTGACCACCAACCATACCGTTAGGCCCAACTGCCTGTGTAATGATGGCAACTAACTTGGCAGAACGACTGCCTTCTGCTATCCATTGAATGCCTAATGGTAAGAGTGCATCCCCGGCTAAAATAGCCTCAGCTTCACCCCATTTTTTATGACTAGTTAACTTACCACGACGATAATCATCATTATCCATTGCAGGTAAGTCATCATGAATCAAGGAATATGTGTGAATTAATTCAATCCCACAAGCAATTCTAATTTCAGGCTCTTCTATTTTGCGTCCTAATGTATTCAAGATTGCCAAAAACAAAAGGGGTCTTAATCTTTTACCACCAGCCATAACTGAATAAGCCATGATCTGACTAATTTTCTTGTCATCAACCTCTGAAGCTAAATGTTTAGCTAGATAATCATCAATTACTGGTGTCCAATCTTCTTTAAAATATTCAAATGCTGTCATATTAATCCTCTGGAGCTGCTGCATTATTTGGATCTAGTTCATGTTCAGTACCATCACTATCAATCAACTTGGCTACAGTTTCTTCTGCACTAGTCAACTTTTTATCTAGTTCACGACTAATCTTTACTCCTTCTTGAAATTCCTTTAAAGCATCTTCAAGTGGTACATTTCCGTTTTCAAGATTAGTGACAATTTTTTCTAAACTATTTAATTGTTCTTCAAAATTATTTTTCTTTGTTGGCATATTTATTTCCTTACCTCTGTAACTGTTGCTGTAACTTGTCCATCTTTAAAATGAAGATTTAAATGATCATCTTTTTTAATTTGATCAACTGAACTAATAGTTTCTCCATCTTCATTAGTAGTATAAACAAAGCCACGTTCTAAAGTTTTAAGTGGACTATAATCATCAAGTTGTTGAACTACTTTACTAAAATCACTACGCTTACTCTTTAGATAATGACGCATATTGTCATTTAACTGTTTAGTCAAAAAATTTTCTTGTTGTTTCATTCCTGCAATTTGCTTATCAGGACTAACGCTGAGCAAACGCTGTTTTAATAAACGATAATTTTGCAAAGAATTATTCACTTTATTTTGAATACTATTTTGCAGGCGCTGCTTTAATAAATCAACTTGTTGAATTTGTTGATCATAAAGTCGGGTAGGTTCTCTCATAATTACAGAGTTTTTAATTCGATTTAAACGATCACGTTTTTGGCTAATATTATTTTGCATTCCTGCAATTAACCGACTCTGTAATTGATGAATTCCTGCCAATTCATCTGCCAAATTAGGCGTCGCATACTCAGCGGCTGCAGTTGGCGTAGCCGCTCGTGCATCAGCTACTAAATCACATAAAGTAGTATCTGTTTCGTGTCCTACTGATGAAATAACCGGCATTGGCATTGCATAAACTTGCCGTACTACTTCCTCTTCATTAAAAGGCCACAAATCTTCTAGTGATCCACCACCACGACCAATAATCATGACATCATATTTATCGCCTTGTGCAGCAATCTGGCGCATGGCTTTAACTAATGAATCAGCCGCAGTATCGCCTTGTACTTGTGCTGGGAATAGATCAATTTCCGCATGAGGAAAGCGGCGGTTAGCTGTCACCATAATATCATGAATAACAGCTCCAGAAGCACTAGTTACGACTGCGATCCTATCAGGAAAACGTGGCAGTTTTCTTTTATGCTCTGGATTAAATAAGCCTTCCTTAGCTAATTTAGCTTGAAGTTGCTTTAATTGTTCATAAAGCGCTCCAAGTCCGGCCGGTTCCATATTCTCCGCATAAAACTGATATGAGCCCTGTGGTCCATAAACGCTAACATAGCCAACTACATATACCTTCATTCCTTCTTCAGGCTTGAATTTCACCTTATCAAAGTAGGAACGAAACATCACCACATTAATTTTAGACTTTTCATCTTTTAATGAAAAATACTGATGTGAATTTCGACGATAACGAAAGTTAGACAATTCACCTTGCAAAAACACCTTATGCAAGTAAGGATCATTTTTAAATTTTTGCGTAATATAATAATTTAAATCTGTAACCGTTAAATACTTATTATCGGTCATTTATTTTGTCTCCTAGTCAATTTAACTACTGCTTCCATCAAGAATTGCACAGTTAAGGGACCTACACCACCTGGAACAGGAGTAATATAACTGGTCTTTTCTTTTACTTTATCAAAATCTACATCACCGACTAATTTACCATCAACGTGGTTCATACCAACATCAACCACAACTGCACCATCTTTAACCATATCTGCTTTAACTAAAAATGCCTGACCAGTTGCAGAAACTAAAACATCTGCCTTTTTAGTAATTTCACCCAAATTCTTAGTTCTTGAGTGCGCAATCGTAACTGTAGCATTTTGTTCCAACATTAAAGCTGCTAAAGGCTTACCTACAATATTGCTACGGCCAATAATTACAACGTTTTTACCTTCAAGTGGAATTTCATAATGCTTAAGTAAAGCAATGATCCCTTCGGCAGTAGCTGGTTCTACAAAATGGTTACCCATCCAAAGATGACCAATATTAGCTGGAGTTAATCCATCTACATCTTTATTAGGATCAATTCTTTCTAGCAAGGCATCCGCATCAATTTGTTTAGGAGCTGGCAATTGTACCATTAAACCATTGATTGCTGGATCTGCATTTAATTTATCAATTAAAGCTAAAGCTTCTTCTTGCTTTGTATCAGCCGACATTTGATAGATGTCTTGGATAATACCCATTTTTTCAGCACGACGCTTTTTAGTTCGAACATAGATTTTGCTTGCAGGATCGTCCCCAATATTTATTACGCAAAAATGTGGCGTTATTCCCTCATCTTTTAATTTCTTAACCTTTTCTTTAAGATTTTGACCTAATAAATTTGCAAATGCCTTACCATCAAGAATTTTTTCCATTATTTTTTCTCCTTATTACTAAAAAATAGCCGGCAAAGCTGCCGGCTATTCAATCGTTATTAAACAAAGTTTGCTAACATACCATTAATAAATGGTTTTTCTTTTGGCTCAGCAAATTCGTCACATAAATTTAAAGCTTCATTAACTGCTGCCTTAGGATCAATTTCATCACTATTCTTAATTTCAAAAAGTGCAACTTCCATAATAGCAACAACTATTTGACTTACACGTTCAAGACGCCAGCCCTTTTTCAAATGACTAGTTAATTCAGACTGCAAATCTTCACGATTTTCAAGTACGCCTTCAATTAGTTTCTTTGAATAGGCAGAAAGCTGTTTTAAATTAAGTGTTGCGACGACTTTTGCTTCCACATCTTCAGCAGTTAAATCTGGCTCTTGATTAGCCAAATATACTGCTTGCATAGCAACTTTTCGACTTTCGTGTTGGTTCATTATCTCTCTATTCATCCTCCGGAAACAGCTCTGAGGTGGTTTGACTTTCTTCAGCGTCATTTTCATCTTCTGGGAAAGCTAAGCCTACCACATGAACATTGATTGACTTAAGTTCAAGGTCAGTCATTTGTAACAATTGAGCCTTCAATTCCTTTTGAATTTCCATTCCCACTTTAGGAACATTAACGCCACTTTCAAGGTAGACATAAACATCAGCAATTAATTTATTATCTTCGTCAACTTTTACGTTAACGCCCTTACCGTGATCTTCACGGCCAAGAACCCAATTAAGTCCTGACTTTAAGCTACCACGCATTCCAGCAACGCCATCAATTTTTTCAGCAGCAATCCCCAAAATAACTTCTAGAACACTTGGATCAATTTTAATTTGTTCGCTGTTTTCTTCACCACTTAAGAGAATTTTTGAACTATCTGCCATTTTGTTACCTCAAAAAACTACTTATTTGCACGTGATACGTATGTACCATCAGAAGTGTTGATAGTTAATACGTCACCTTCGTTAATAAAGAATGGTACGTTAACTACCAAACCAGTTTCCATAGTAGCTGGCTTACCACCACCTGATGAAGTATCACCCTTGATGTTTGGTTCAGTCTTAGCTACCTTCAAATCAACAGTATTAGGTAATTGAATACCTAAAGTTTCACCTTCGTGCATGATTACGTTAACTACCATGTTTTCTAACAAGTAGTTAGCTTCATCCTTGATTTGTTCATTTGGAATAGCTAATTGATCGTAAGTTGAAGTATCCATGAATACGTAACTTGAACCGTCATTGTACAAGTATTGCATTGACTTAGTTTGAATATCTGCAGTTTCAACCTTTGCAGTTGAACGGAAAGTATATTCTTGGACAGCACCGGTTCTCAAGCTCTTAAGCTTTGAACGTACGAATGCACTACCCTTACCTGGTTTTACGTGTTGGAATTCAACAATACGCCATAAATCGTTATTGTATTGAATAGTTAAGCCATTCTTGAATTCGTTTACTGAAATCATTGTCATAATAAGTCCCTCATTTCTACAATTATTATCTTACCAATCTTAGACCGTTTTGGCTATAACTTCGGCCTATTAAAATATTAACTATAATGAAATTAACTCATCTTTAGGCAAAGTAGATAAAGTTTCAGGCGCTTGATCATGAATCAAAATATCATCTTCGATTCTAACGCCGCCTTTATCAGGTAAATAAATCCCTGGTTCAACAGTGTGAACCATATTATTAACTAGTTTAGTTGTCCTAAAAGGCAGAGCAGGTTGACATAATTCATGGATTTCAAGACCAATTCCGTGACCAATACCATGACCAAAGTATTTACCATAACCTTGCTCAGTTATATAATCACGAGCTGCCTTATCAACATCGTGGCCTGTATTTCCCACAACGGCTGCTTCAATACCTCGGCGCTGTGCTTCATGGACAATATCATAAATCTTGTGCATTTCCTCATCAACGTCACCTAAGGCAACCGTTCTAGTAATATCAGCTGCATAACCATGATAAAAACTACCAAAATCAATGACGATCATATCGCCTTCTTCAAGTTCCTTGTCACTAGCTACGCCGTGAGCCCAAGCCGAGCGCACACCTGAAGCAACAATTGTCTCAAAGTCTGGGCCGTCTCCACCATTTACTTTAAAAAGATAATCTAGTTTAGCACCAATTGCACGTTCCTTTACGCCAGGCTTGATCATTGGCAAAATACCTTTGAAACTTTCCATTGATATATCAATAGCTTTGCGTAAAGCAGCAATTTCAAGTTCATCTTTTACATTTCTGACACGTTCGACTAGTTCTTCAACCATTTCAAAATTAAGATCTGGATTTAATTCCTTTAATTTTGAAAATTCACTAGCTGAAACAAATTCACCTTCTACCAAAACCTTTTTGATATTCATTTTCTTAAGGGCTTTAGTCAATTCTTCATAGTCACTTGAATGTTTCATTATTACATTCATTTCACCTGGAGCTTGCGCCTTAATTTGCCCTGCAAAACGTGAATCTGACAAAAGAATTCGCTCACCACTGGCCGTCAATATTAATTGTGCCTCTTCGCCGGTAAAATTAGTAAGATAACGATAATTAGCTTGATTAAAGATAATCATAGCATCTGCGTTATGTTCCTTAATCAAAGCTGTAACTTGATTAATACGATGGTTAATTAATGTAAGTAATTCCTCTTTATTTTCCATAATCAGATACCTTCTTTGCGTAATATATTTATTAATTATACTAAATCTGCTATGGAAAATACCATAAAAAAAGACGGGTGGCACTAGCTACCCGCCTTATTTTATATCTGAATTACTTAGCTTCTTCAGCTGGGTATACAGAAACTTGCTTCTTGTACTTGCCAAGACGCTCAAACTTAACAACGCCGTTAACAAGTGCAAATAAAGTGTCGTCTCCACCTTGACCTACGTTCTTGCCTGGGTGAATCTTAGTACCACGTTGACGGTAAATAATAGTACCTGCGTGGATAGTTTGACCGTCACCAGCCTTAGCGCCTAAACGACGACCAGCTGAGTTACGACCGTTGGCAGTAGAACCGCCACCCTTGTGGTGGGCAAATAATTTCATACCTAAAATATTCATAATCATTTCACCTCTGAATTAAGCTTCAATCTTTTCAACTGTAACCTTAGTGTAAGGTTGACGGTGACCATACTTGCTGTGTGAGTGCTTCTTAGGCTTGTACTTAAAAGTTACAACCTTCTTTTCCTTACCTTGCTTTTCAACTTTAGCAGTTACCTTAGCACCATCTACTAATGGAGTACCAACCTTAACGTCGTCGCCATTAGCAACAAGGATAACTTCGTCAAAAGTTACTGAGCTACCTTCTTCAGCATCAAGCTTTTCTACAAATACGCTGTCGCCTTCTGCAACTTTGTATTGCTTACCACCGGTCTTAATAATTGCGTACATTTGTACACCTCCGAAAAAATACTTAGACTCGCCGAACTGAGGTGCTTCTTACTCAAGAAGACTTCTAACCCCGAGCCGTGCGGTTGCAGATGTGGAGGTCTCCACAAATACAACTCTTATAGTTTACTACCTAAAAAAGAATTTATCAATAAAAACAAAGCAGATATTAGTTATCTTTTGCTTCTTTATAGTCAATTGTTTGTGTTCCCTCGTAAGCAGGTAATTTATTTTCCGCACGATATAGTGCTCTTTCAAATGACCTATAACCTTTTGATGACGAAACTGCAAATTTCACCCCATATTTTGAAGCAAATTCTTGAATATTCCAAGTCGCATCATGAGCAGCATATGCTGTCATCAAAATCACAATATCAAGATCTTTAATTTGGCGTTCCATGACCTTCTTTTTGCCTTCAAAGGCATCAATTGGAATCGGAATGCCATTATAACGATTAACTATTCCCTCTAAAACTCCTTCGTTTTGATTATCACCAATTGCAATACCTACTCGTTGATAGTGCAGATTCATATCTAATTTAGTTAATTCTTCTGCTGCTTTATCTTTGCTCTTGTCTTTCTTCTTATAAGAAAGGTCTGATTGTTTAGGTGGATCTACTTGATAAATCCAGCGAATTTGTACGGCATCAGCAGGATTTTTCTTAATGCGAACATCCCCAGTATACCAAGCTAAATCAACAATTGAGCCATCTTCCAAATGAATATTTTCACCTTGATAATAGCTTGAATCTACTGGAATGGTTATTGCCTTACCTCTGATGCGTAATTTTTGTCCTTTAATATTACGCGTAATTGCCAATTGTCCAGTTCGACCTTGCACAACCGCATAACGAAATTCCTCAATCGGATCATAATCTCGCGTACGTAATTTGCGATAGCCAACAACACGCAAAATTTCAGCTTCAAAATGAGGATTCTCTCGATCTTCTAGTGCTTCTACAATATCTCCGCTTTTCAAATTAAGCGAATGAATTTGTGATTCCTTAATGCGATAAACAATTTGACCATCATCATTAATTAAATTGCAACCAGAAAGTGCACGGATAACTGTATAGCGTCTACCTTTACGATAATCACGCTTAGGTTGCTCTTTAGGCTTCATCGCATCTTCAAAAATCTTTTTATTGACTGCCTCTTTAGTAGTCTTTGACTTTTGAATCGCTTGGTCTAGTTTGCCTAAAACATTGCCATAACGTTTACCCACACCAGGAACAAAAGTTAATTTATGTAGAGCTTCCAATGAAGTTTTCTTAGCTTTTTCATTCCCTGGTGTTTCGATTAAATTAGTTAATCCCATCAATAGTTGCTTAAATTGCTTCAAATCTGCATTTCGTTGGGCAATTGATTGAGTATTGGCATTTTTCTTTGGAGCGCTTTTTACTTTTGGTTTGTCCACATTTCCGCCATCAGCCATAGCAATAATTGCTTTGATGGCATTTAAACTGTTGGCTAAACTTTTGTCGTCTGCCTCCGTTTTATTTAAAATTACTTTGATATTATTACGATAATCGTACATATTTTCACCACTTTTTCAATTTAGCTATATTGTTTTATTTTTACTTACTTTAAGTATATATCAAACCTTTTGCTTTTTAAGTTAAGTCTCACTATAATCTAATAAAAATGATATTGAGACAACGAGGAGGACAATTATGGCTAAAACTAATCCCGAAGACTTAGACTGGAATAAACTCGGCTTTAAGTATCACGATTTGCCTTATCGCTGGGTTGATGAATTTAAAGATGGTAAATGGCAAGGCGGCCACTTAACCCAAGACTCATCAATTACCTTTAATGAAGCAGCTGAAGAACTGCACTATGGCCAAGAGGTCTTTGAAGGACTTAAAGCTTATCGCAGAAAAGATGATGGCATTAATTTATTTAGACCTGAACAAAATGCTAAAAGAATGGCTAACTCTGCAAAACGACTATTAATGGAGCCTTATCCTGAAGACGAATTTATTAAAGCCGTTAAGGAGGTTGTTAAAGCTAACCAAGACTTTGTTCCTCCTTATGGTTCTGGCGGAACGCTCTATATTCGCCCATTCATGATGGGGATGCAGCCAATTGTCGGCGTGTCACCATCTGAGACTTATCAATTTAGAATTTATGCCACTCCAGTCGGAGCTTATATTAAAGGACTTAAGCCAATGCCTTATGAGGTCAGTGATTACGACCGTGCAGCTCCAGCCGGTACTGGCCAAGCAAAAACTGCCGGTAATTATGCCAGCAGCTTAATGCCATCATTAATTGCCAAGAAAAATGGATTTGCGGATGCTCTTTATTTGGATCCTAAAGAACACAAATACATTGATGAATTTGGTGGTGCCAATTTCTTCGGTATTACTAAAGATGGTCAATTCCAAACACCTAAATCAGATTCTATCTTGCCATCTATTACTAAGCGTTCAATTTTAAAGATTGCGGAAGAGCTTGGACTTAATCCAATTGAAACAAAAATTCCAATCGATGATGTTGATCGCTTCGTTGAAGCAGGTGCAATGGGAACGGCCGCAGTTATTTCACCAGTCGGCTCACTTACCTACCAAGGTAAAAAGCATGCCTTCGGTGACGAAACCAAAGTAGGCCCAATTACACAAAAACTTTATGATACGTTATTTGGCATCCAAGTCGGCGATTTAGAAGACAAATATAATTGGATAGTTAAGTTAAATTAATTTTATCAAGGATTTATCTCGATATTTTATCGAAGTAAGTCCTTATTTTTTATCCAAATTTTCATACAATGGCGCCAAGTCCATAATTGCCTGTGTAATAAAGTCTTCCATATTAACATCATGTTGCTGATCTCTAAAAATAAATTTCCCTATCAAAAACGTTGCATCTTTGAGATCTGATTTAAATTGTGTCTGAATATCGCTTTGCTTTAAATAATCATTTAATTTTGTATGCTTATCAAATTCAGAAAACATTTCGCCATTCCAAATATACCAGTCTTGCAAATCAATTTGCTTACTCCAACTAGGAATGTCAGCCAATAATTTATTATATTGTTCAGGAGCCATTCTTCTTTTTTCACTCTTATAATGCTGAAACATCAAATATACTTGCAATTGTTTCTTATCCAGCATTACGCCAATACAAGGATTAGCATCTGCTAAGTCTTGCAAACGATATGAAGCCCAGTAATGATCGCGCAAATTCCAACCATTAGTCCAGCTCTCTACATGAACTTTAGCAAATTCGCCCGCTGGCAATTTTTTTGCTACAGCCTGATTAACAGCCTTCCAAGTTTGCCATACGCCTTTAAATTTGTCCTTTAATTCTGCCACTTCTGCTTCAGTGTGCTGCATTTTGATCTTCTTAAAAGAAAATTCTGGTTGATCAAAAATTTGAAACATTTCATCAGTTAATTGCGTCATATTTATCCCCTAATCCTAAAACGAAAAAATAATCTTTCGCCGATGCAAAAGATTATCTTCAAATTATTAAGCCCTCCATTCTCCGCCTTGACCGTATGAATGCTTACCTAATTCATTAATAATGACATGAATATGTTCCTTAGGAGCGCCTGTATTTTTATGAACGGCTTCAGTAACATCCTTCATTAAGTTAGTAATTTGTTCGTCAGAACGACCTTTAATTAATTCAATGTGTACAAATGGCATAATTCATCCTTCTTTCTTTTTTCCTTTAATTATACAAGTTTTTTCATCGTTTTGTTTCTAAAATTCTCCGATTAAAAAGCACCTCCACCGCTGCCGCCACCTACACCGCCGGAGGAGCCACCGGAAAAGCCGCCACTGCCGCCAGATGAGGACGACGAACCATAAGATACACCTTCAGAAAAACTACTAGTAAAGTTTCTTTCAAAGCCATCACTACCCGTACTATAGAAAGAACTGCCAACGATGAAGCCAGTCGCATTCAATTCATCTTCAGAGAATTCAAGTCTTAATTGCTTTAAAACTTTTTTCGACAAACCAAAGGCAACCGCGTATGGCATAATATCTTCCCATAAAATCAGGTCACCGACATCTTTCATTTTAAATTTGCCAATGTCATCTAGCATCTTTTCAAATCCACGCACTTGATCAGTTTCAAGCGCGCCTTTTTTTGTATACAGACTAATCTTATTATTGCCGATAAAGAAAGCGATAAATTCAATGATAATTAGTAAAATTCCACCACCAACAACACTAGCTGTAGATGAACCAAGTTGGAATATTGCAATCGCCCAGGCAGCAATACTAATCATAATTCCTATGATAGCTAGACTACGATAGTGACTTCTAACCATTTTTAATCCATGATCTAAAAATCCATCTTTTTCGGTCTGTTTATATCTTTTCTTGCACCAGCTATCGAATTTTTTGCCTAATTTTCTGGAAGTATAATTCCTTAATCCCTTGGTTGTAAAAGATTTTCCATCTCCTACCTGTTTAAAGAGAAAGTATAACAAATCATCATCTAAGATACTTTCATCTACAACAGAAATTCGATAATTGGTCTTCTTTAAGTGCTTTGTCTTAAACTCCTCAATTTTAATTTTCTTTTTACCAGCAAGTTGCATTAAATATGCTGTAAATGCCTTTGTATCTGGCCAGGCAGCATTATCTAAAACCTGAGCAGTTACTGGATCCACATTAGGAATTTCATAATTATGAGCAAGATCCCGCTCCTTTTTAGGTTTAAAACCTAATTTTTTATCAAAGAATCCCTTGATAATAACTGCTAACCCACTAATTAAAGAAACAAAGGCTAAGCCCCAACCAAAGTATGATTTTCTTTTTCTTCTTTCATTAGCTTCTTTGGCTAGTTGCGCCTCTTGCTTTTCAATCGCTGCTTTTTTATTCTGATCAACAAAATTTTTATTTGCTGCTGTGACAGCGGTAGGGAAAATCGCATGCACTTCGATTCCAACATCACCTGCTACGCCGTCTGCTTTCATAATGACTTTACCCTTTTGTGGCAAAACTTGAGTATAGCCATCTAACGAGCCATGAGCCCATGCTTTTAGCCCTTTTACCGGTTCAGGAAAAACAACTGTAGCTTGAGCATGATCAATGTCGGTATCCCAACCATTCCCAATAATTTTAAAATTTAATTCAGCAGCATCTTTATAATTAGTGATTAAATTTAAAATTTTATAAGAGTATTCAACTTTAATCCGGCTATCTTCCGAAATTCGATGAAAAACCTTAAACCTATAGGAATTATCTTTCTTGGTTAATTGATAAGTATTATTTTTCTCGTTATTTGCAGCAACCACCGGTTGATTATTTACCTTTACTTGAATATCCTTAATTTGCTGTTTTTGCGTTAAATTTTGTCGATAAAAAACGCCATGTGCATCGCTGTCAAAATCATAATATATCTTTCGATGGATCATAACTGAACCATCACGATTGACCTTAGCAGTAACATTCATATCAGTAATGTCATAATCAACATCAGCCTTTACAGGTTGAGTCCAAATTACAAAAATACTTATTAAACTAAGTATTCCTATTAAGTTTAGAAGTTTCTTTTTCATTATTTCCCTCCTTACTTTTTCCAACTTATTTGAAATAATCATATCTTGCCAACACAAAAAAGCGCAAGCAAATTCTGATAAACGAATTCACTTGCGCTTCTATTTATTTTTTATTAATTAAAAGTTACCACACTTAACATACATGTTTTTACCAATACGGTAATAGCTCTTACCATTAATGTGGAATTTTGAACCATATGTCTTAATTGGAGTGCCTTTTCTTAATACACGCCAGCTAGCACGAGAATAACCATTATTCTTATAAACATAAGCATTATGCCTTAAGACACGAGAGTTACCTAAAACATTGCTTGCCATAATGTAACGGTCTGTGCCAACTCTAATAGCGGTCTTACCATTATCAAGCTTAGTTGCTCCACCATAATAATTAATATTGGTATATGCAGCATATGAACCACTTACACGTTCACCCTTCTTATTGTAAACGTATGACTTCTTCATAATGTAGCCAGTAGTTGTTGGTTCATTGTTAGCTGGTTTTGAACTAGTAGCAGGCTTACTTGGAGCTTGAGAAATAGCACCATTGTTTGAAGTTACATTTCCATCAATTGACAATGGAAGAACTGCAACATTACCGTCAACGTTTAAGCCACGCCAGTTATCAGTAAATTGCCAAATTGATACACCGTCCATTGATGGGAAGTAATTAAAGTTAGGATTATCAATTCTACCTGAAATAGCATATGAAGCTACCCATAATGAGTTAGGATACTCAGCAATTACGCTGCTGGTATCAATGTTGTTTTGCAAAACTGATGAACTTGCGTAAAGAAGTGGTTGGTAACCAGCTGCCTTGATTGTGTCCATGAATGCAATGATTGCGTTAGCAGTTGGCGTCTTACCACCATAAATGTTGTTGCCTTGGCCAGTTTCGTAGTCACAAGCAATGTATGAACCCCTAGGCAAACCAAATGCTTGAGCTGCCTTAATAGCGTAATTTGCTTCAGCAACTGCTGCATTAGCATTTGAACTAAATGTAGCAAAATGATATGCCATTGGCATCATATTATTAGAAATAGCTGTTGAGATTTGGTTAGATGCTTTTGGATTACGATAAGAGGTTCCTTCACTTACCTTAACAATAGCAAATTGTGAACCAGCTTGAGCGTGACTTGATAAATCAGCACTTTGGTAACTAGCAACGTCCACCCCAAGAGCACGAGCTGCAACAGATGTAGTTGATGCTTGAACAGTAATTTGTGGTCTATTTACTTGAGTTACTGCTACGCCAGCCGCACCAAGAGCTGTTGCACATGCCAGTTTCATAATAATCTTTTTGGTAGTAGTCAATCTTCTTTCCCCCGTTATGCGAAAATAATATAAATTCACACTTATTTTTTAAGAAATCAAATTTAGAATAATATCGTTAGCAAATTTAGTCAACAGATTAAGCTTCAATGTAAGAATAACTTAATTATTGTCATGAATTTGTATTATACAATTTTTAGTGGTCAAATGGTGATCAACTTATTTTAAGCACAAAAAAAGCAATACACACAGTATTGCTTTTATCAGTGATCCGGGTGAGATTCGAACCCACGACCCACAGTTTAGAAGACTGTTGCTCTATCCAGCTGAGCTACCAGACCATTTCGTATGTTTGTATGTCCTCAACAGAACATAAATTATTATAGGTAATATCTTTTAAAAATGCAAGCATATTTTTCAAAAAAATATTTTTTATTTTTAGTTTGAGTATAATTAATTGTGAAAGCGTTTGTTTTTAGAAAAGAGAATAAGAAGATGGAACTTACAAATAAAATTAAAAACTTCCTTCATGAGTATCGCAGTAGTTGTAAGAAAAGCGATGATCATCGTGACAGTGATCTGCCTCATGACATCCCAGAAGTTGAAAGAATCGACAATTTACCTTACGGTCCAGACGAAAAATGGCATACATTAGATGTTTATCTTCCTAAAAAAGAAAGTGCACCCTTCCCTGTCATTATTAATATCCACGGTGGCGGTTGGGTTTATGGTACCAAAGAAACCTACCAATACTATGGCATGGGGTTAGCCAAGCGTGGATTTGCATTTATTAATCCTAACTACCGTTTAGCCCCAGAACATGCAGAATTTCCAGATGAATTAGACGATGTTGATCGTTACATGCACTGGGTCGATGATCATGCAGAAGAATATCGCTTAGACAGAAATAATGTCTTCATTATTGGTGACAGTGCAGGCGGTCAAATGGCAGAGCAATACGTTACCATTTTGGCCAATCCAGATTATGCTAAATTATTCTCATATAAGCCACTTAACTTAAAATTTAGAGCAGTTGGCTTAAACTGTGCCGCATCCTTCGTCTTAACGCCAGACAGCCTTGCAGGCGTGGAAAGTCTTTACTTTACTAAGAATGCAGTTAATAAATATCATGAACAGTTGGATGTAGAAAAATACATTGACCACAATTTCTTGCCTACGTTTTTAATTACTGCCAATAACGACTTTTTACACGACATGCAATTTACACTTTTCGGCTTTTTGCTTGGTCGCGGCGTTCATGCTATTTGTAAATCTTATGGTGATGAAGATAATCCTCGTGGTCACGTCTTTTTCGTTAACCAAAAAGACAGAATCGCAGATATCGCTAACGATGAAGAAATCGAATTTTTCAGACAACACATGAGTAAATGAGGTAATTTATGATTAAATTTTACGGTTATAAACGTTGCTCCACTTCTAGAAAAGCACGCAAATGGATGGACGACCATCATGTTCAGTATGAATTTCAAGATTTAGTTGCAGAGCCGCCTAAAAAAGACGATTTGATTAAATGGATGACTAAGTATCAAGATCGCGGTTTGAAATACTTCTTTAATACACACGGTCAACGTTATCGTGCGGACAATTTAAAAGAAAAAGTACCAACGATGACCATTGAAGAAGCAGCAGAAATGATGTCGCAAGATGGCAAGTTAATTAAACGCCCTCTTGTCGTAGATGACAAGCATCTAACCTGCGGCTTTAAAGAAGATATATTTGAGCAAACTTGGCTATAAAAAATAACCCCTACAAGACTCTATGAAATCTTGTAGGGGGGTTCTTTACATTAAATCAATTTTACACATTTACTATGTTTATTCTTCATCTTGGCCCAGTTATTGAAAAACAATACTCCAAAGCCAAGGACCATCACAACACCTAAAAAGATAATCGCATTAGTGGAATTAGCTACAACTAATTCATGTGCAGCGTTAAAATCTGCTGCTTCATTCATTTGAATAATCAGTCCTGAAAACAACATGGCTAAGCCGTTTAAGGTTAGCAAACCACACAAGACTGTTAGGATTTTCACTTTAATAAGCTTCATAAAACCATGTCCTTCCTTAAATATAATTAGACAAATATTATACACGGTCTAACTTCATAATCAAGAAAAAGACATTGTTAAAAATTATATTTTCAGAATTTGCTTCTTTTTAGCTTGAAATTCTTCTTCTGTTAAAATCCCTTGATCCAGTAATTCTTTCAATTTTTTGATTTGCTCAAGCTGCTGATCAAAATCATCATCTTCACCCTGAGCAATTTTGGACCACTTCTTAATGTTATCGGCTAAAATCTCAGCGGGAACTTTATTAATTGAATTAATATCTAAGCTCCGATTACCAACAATTAAAGATAATTCACCATACATAAGCTGATTCTTTAAGATGACACTTTTAACCTGCTTTAAATCAATAATCTGAGGTTCATCGCTACGTTTTTTCTTCAATATAATCAAATTACGATTGCTGCAAACAAGCATTACATTTTCACTATGCTCATTAATGCCAATCGCTGCATATTGAATTATTTCTTCATCTTTAATAGCTGCAGCCAGCGGTGCTAAATCCTCATCGTTAAACCAAATATCGAATACCCCAGCATCGATCATTTGCTTTTTCAAGCGCTCAGGCAAAGCTAATTTATTAATTTTTGCAATTGCTTGTTGTCCGCGCTGCTCAGCCAAAAATGATTGATTAGCATTCTTTTGTTTTTTACTAAATAAATCGAACAGTCCCATAAAAATATCCTTATATCAATAAAATCTAATTACTTATATTATGGACTATTTTTACTTTACTTAAAATATTTCTTTATTGATTTCATTTTTATTGGTTCTCTCACTTCAAACAGGTAAACTATAAGGTAATAATACTGACAAAGGAGAAAAATATGAAATATAACCAATACGCTTATGTTGAAACTGATTTTCAACAACAAGTTAAAGAATTAATCGATATCAACTTCTTACCAAAAAATTATCAAGACTGGGACTTCAGTAGTCTTTTAGCCAAATTAGTTAAAAATGCGATCGCTGAAGCTAAAACCGACGCTGCTAAAAATGCCAAACTTGCTGAATTTGCAGTTTCCGATCACCAGACCTTGGCTGATTTTCTTAAAGAAAAGCCAACAGAAATCGGCACCGAACAATTCTATAATGTAGCTTTGCAACTCCTCGGCTACCACGTTCACTACGACTATGAATTTGCCGATTCAACTGGTTTTATGCAAAGAAACGCTTTGCCATTTATGCAAGACATTAGCGATAATCAAAAGTTAATTTCTGCTTTCTACCGCTTGCTCAATACTCGTGCTAAGAACGGACAAATCTTGCTTGATGTAATGGCAGGCAAGGGCTACTTCACTCAGTTCTGGGGTCAAAACAAGTTCAAATTCTTCAATGGCAAATCTATCCCTGTTTTTGACACAAACAAAGTCATCCGCGAAGTCGTTTATGTCGAAACTGATCTTGACACTGATCATGACGGTAAGAGCGATTTAATCCAAGTTACTGTTTTCCGTCCTGCAGAAACCAATAAGGGATTAAAAGTACCCGCACTTTACACCGCATCCCCATACTTTGGCGGAATCATTGCCAACGAAAAGCGTAACCACAATGTTGACGAAAATCTTTCTGATTCTACCACTTGGGATGACCCACAATACGTTCACTCACCAATCGTTAAGGCAGAAAAGCCAGATGGTTCAAGCCACCCAGCAACTGAAGAAGCAGTTCACAAGTCATCTTACCCATTAAACGAATATATGCTTGCTCGTGGTTTTGCTAGCGTCTTTGCTGGTGCCATCGGTACGCGCGGCAGTGACGGTGTCCGCATCACCGGTGCACCTGAAGAAACTGAATCAGCTGCTGCAGTTATCGAATGGCTGCATGGCGATCGTATTGCCTACACTGACAGAACTAGAACTGTTCAAACTAAGGCTGACTGGTGCAACGGCAACATCGGGATGACTGGTCGTTCATACTTGGGTACTTTGCAAATCGCTATTGCAACTACTGGCGTCAAGGGTCTGAAGACTGTTGTTTCTGAAGCTGCTATTTCATCATGGTACGACTACTACCGTGAACACGGTTTGGTTATCGCTCCTGAGGCTTGCCAAGGTGAAGATTTAGATTTACTTGCTGAAACTTGTCAATCTAACTTGTGGGATGCTGGTTCATACCTTAAGATCAAGCCCGAATACGACAAGATGCAAAAGGAATTACTTGAAAAAGAAGACCGTAAAACTGGTCAATATTCTGACTTCTGGGAAGCAAGAAATTACCGTCATCACGCAGATGGCATCAAGTGCTCATGGATCTCAGTTCATGGTTTAAACGACTGGAACGTTAAGCCAAAGAACGTCTACAAGATCTGGCAACTAGTATCCAAGATGCCAATGAAGCATCATCTCTTCTTGCACCAAGGCCCACACTACAACATGAACAATTTCGTCTCAATCGACTTCACAGATTTAATGAATCTTTGGTTTGTTCATGAATTGCTTGGTCTTGAAAACAATGCCTACAATCAATGGCCAACGGTCATGATTCAAGATAACCTGCAAGCTGATAAGTGGCATGAAGAAAAAGACTGGAGCGATGAATTAGGTCAAGAAAAGATCTACTATCCAACAGATGACCATGAACTTTACCAAGATGGTAACGGCAAGGCAAAGATGAGCTTCACCGATGTTGGTGGCACTGAATTTAAGAAATCTGGCATCTCAGAAAGCGACTGGCAATACAAGTTTATCTGCGGCGACGAAAAATGGACTAAACCAAGTCTACGTTTTGAAACAGATGAATTTATTCATCCTACTACGATCGTGGGTCGCCCAGAAGTCAAAGTAAGAGTCTCTGGTAGCCTTCCAAAGGGTGAAATCTCCGTTGCTTTAGTTGAACTTGGTGAAAGACAACGATTAACTGCTACTCCTAAGTTCTTAATGCGCGGCGGACAAGAATTAGGCTACCGTTTTGGTACTGATACCTTGCAAGAATTTGTTCCAGACAAGAAGACCAAGGCTAAGTTGATCACTAAGGCCCACATGAACATGCAAAACTACAAGGACATGAAGAAGCCTGAAGCAATTGAAGCTGACAAGTTCTACGATTTGGACTTCTTGCTTCAACCTACCTACTACACTATCCCATCTGGTAGCAAACTTGCTTTAATCATCTACTCAACTGATCAGGGCATGACTAAGCGTCCACTTGAAGATGAGACCTACACAATTGATTTAGCTAATACCGAGATTAAGTTTTACGAAAAATAATTAATAGTAAATAAAGAGACAGATATTCGTATTGGAATACCTGTCTTTTTTATTATTTAAATATTTTTTTATATTCTCCGTATCCAGCCTGATCAAGCTTATCATACGGAATAAATTTTAACGCAGCCGAATTAATGCAGTATCGCAATCCGCCTTTGTCAACTGGTCCATCGGTAAAGACATGGCCCAAATGTGAATCAGCTTCAGGGCTTTTCACTTCTGTTCGTTCCATGCCATGAGATTGATCGCGATGATATGCCAATTTCTTAATCGGTTTAGTAAAGCTGGGCCAGCCGCACCCTGCATCATATTTATCTTCACTAGAAAAAAGTGGCTCACCGGACACCACATCAACGTAGATTCCTTTGTCATAAAAATTATCATATTTTCCTGTAAAAGGGTACTCGGTCGCAGCTTTTTGGGTAACGTTGTATTCTTCTTCGCTTAACTTTTTTAACGCTTCTTCTTTATTAAACATGTTCCGTTCCTCCTGGAAAGAAATTATCGATCTTCTTTTCATAGATATCGAAACGATATCTAGTTAAAAATTCATTAGCAGGATCATAGATTCTTACTTGCAGCATTTCATCTTTGCCATTCATATGTACTTCTTTATTTGGCATATCTAAAAATGGCTTAAAGGCGGCAATCACATTTTGATATGAACTATAAACATGGACGTTTTGTTCAATTACTTCACCATTTTTAGCATATCGCCGTGCACAGATTACATATACAACGTTGTCATTCATAGAAGAGGCTCCTAACTTTTACTTTTCTTGTTTCTTACTATTTTAATTCATTTGCTTACTAAGTAGATAAAAAAAGCAACAGATATCTAAATTAGACATCTGTTGCCAATTTGTTAAAATACTGAAGTTAAGACAGCACCAGCTACAATTAATACCAAACCAATTGCAGTATAGATGTAACCCTTCTTGGTCTTTTGTTCATGTAAGAAGATGATACCACCAAGAGTTGAAATAACCACGCAAAGTTGTGACATGACGAAAGCTAAGTTAACACCGTTCATCTTTACTGAAACGATATATGCAAGTGCAGCTACGGCATAAATCAAACCTGCAGGAATAACTTGGTAGCTTTCCTTTTCTTTAACAACGTCAATTTTCTTAGTTGCAAGTAAGTAAATCACAGTGGTGATCAACATACCAATGGTTTCACCGAAGAAAATCATGGTGTTATCGCCCTTCAAAGCCTTAGGAATTGAGCTTGATGTGATGTAACCCAAAGTAGTCAAAACCAAAACGATCATAGTAGTTGTTTGGTTCTTCTTGCCACCTTCGGCAGTACCCTTATCAGTCAATGAAGTACATGCAACACCGATAATCAAGGCCAAAATTCCTAAGAAACCAAAGATCTTAGATTGTGTACTTGCCCATTCGCTGAAGATTAATACTCCGACAAGTGGTACACCAATTAATTGCAAACCGGTTGAAATTGGCATTGTTTCAGAAACACCAACTTTAGAATAACTGTAATACTGTCCGACCTGACCAATTACCCAGGCAGCTCCAGCAAGCATTGCTAACATAAATGTTGTGCCATCAAATGTTGGACGTTTAATGAGAGTCATTACAGCACCAAAGATAAATGCACCGAGCACAGTACCTAAAATTTGGTGGTAAATGTTACTCTTCTTGACCCCAGCAACGAACATCGGCATAAGTCCCCAGCCGATTGCTGGAATGAATAGAAATAAATAACTCATTATTTTTCTCCCCTATATTTGTAAAAAAGTTACAAGGAGCATTGTATCAATGAAAGCGGATACGTTGCAAACGAAAAACAAGTGCGAGTTAAAAAAGATGATCTTTCGATCATCTTTTTTACTTCTTATTTACCTTTAATCCAAACTCTTAGTCGCAAATGATATATTTTCTAGCGATTTAAGCAAGGCATCCGCAGTGTCCAAAGCTGTTAATAACGGAACGTTTTGTTGGATTGCCATTTGTCTAATAATGAAGCCATCTGAATTCTTTTCAATATCATGTCCCATCGTATTGATCACTAAATCAATTTGACCATCGCGTAATTCGTTCAGGATGTTATCGTCAGCATGCTCATCATCATGTACTTTCGTCACGAGTTCTACGTGCAAGTCGTTCTTTTTAAGGAAGTTGGCTGTACCCTTAGTTGCAAAGATTCTGTAACCAATTCGTGCAAAGCGCTTCGCAATTGGCAAAATCTTTTCTTTATCTCTATCTTCAATAGTAAGAAGAACATTGCCATTCTCAGGTAGTTGCATCTTAGCACCCGCAAATGCCTTGTATAATGCCTTGGCAAAAGTATGATCACTACCCATTACTTCACCAGTTGATTTCATTTCTGGTCCAAGGTATGAGTCAACATCAGCTAACTTACTAAAGCTGAAGACTGGTGCCTTAACTGAGATCATATCAGGTTCTGGTGCCAAGCCATCACTGTAGCCTTGTTCAGCCAAGGTTTCACCCATAATTACACGCGTAGCAACTTGAGCCATTTCAATACCAGTAATCTTACTCAAGAATGGAACAGTTCTACTTGCACGTGGGTTTACTTCGATTACATAAACTTCGCCGTCGCGCACGATGAACTGAATGTTCATGATACCGACACAGTTCAGGGTCAAAGCCAATTTTCTAGTTACGTCGGTAATCTTTTCCTTAACTTCTTCAGTGAAGGTTTGTGGTGGATAAACTGCCATTGAGTCACCTGAGTGAACACCAGCGTGTTCGATGTGTTCCATAATACCTGGTAAAAGCACATCCTTACCGTCACAGATCGCATCAACATCACATTCACGACCATCCAAGTAGTCATCGACCAAGATCGGGTGATCAGCCGCAATATCTACGTGGTCTTGCAAGTATTCTTCAAGTTCATCCTTGCTGTAGACAATTTCCATTGCCTTACCACCCAAGACATAACTTGGACGAACCAAAACTGGGTAGCCTAATTTTTCTGCAGCTTCGATAACGCCTTCGTGAGTAGTTGCAGTTAAACCCTTTGGTTGGTTAAGCTTCAAGTCCTTGATGATTTCATCGAATAACTCACGGTCTTCTGCACGGTTAACGTCCTTAACCTCGGTACCCAAGATCTTAACGCCATGCTTTTCAAGACCAGCTGCCAAGTTGATTGAAGTTTGACCACCGAATTGAACGATTGTACCTACTGGCTTTTCCAAGTCACAGACGTTCAAAACATCTTCAAGAGTCAATGGTTCAAAGTAAAGCTTGTCAGAGACTGAGAAGTCAGTTGAAACAGTCTCAGGGTTTGAGTTAATAACAATAGCTTCATAACCCATCTTTTGTAAAGCCTTAACACAGTGAACAGTTGCGTAGTCAAATTCTACACCTTGACCGATTCTGATTGGGCCTGAACCAATTACGACAACTGATTTCTTACCTGACTTATGTGATTCGTTTTCTGCATCATAAGTTGAGTAGAAGTATGGGGTCTTTGATTCAAATTCTGCGGCACAGGTATCAACCATCTTGTAGACTGGGATGATGCCGTTAGCTTTTCTGAAGTTTCTTACATCATCTGCGGTTTCGCCCCACAAGTTGGCAATGGTTGGATCGCTAAAGCCGTATTTCTTAGCAAGGCGCAGTGTATCTACATCGTCTTTGTTTTCTTGCAAAGTCTTTTCCATTTCAACCATGTGCTTTACGATATCCAAGAAGTAGAAGTTAATCTTAGTTAATTCATGCACATCTTCCAATGTATAGCCACGTCTGAATGCTTCAGCTAAGTAGAATAAACGGTCGTCTTGTGCTTTTACTAGTTTTTGTTCAAGCTTATCATCACTAGCTACATGAGTTTCTTCAGAGTAAAGATCCTTTTCATCGATTTCAAGAGATCTAACAGCCTTTTGCATAGCTTCTTCTGCAGTTCTACCGATGGCCATAACTTCACCGGTAGCCTTCATTTGAGTACCTAAAACTCTGTCAGCCTTAGGGAACTTATCGAATGGCCAGCGAGGGATCTTGCAGACAACGTAATCAAGAGCTGGTTCAAATTCGGCATAAGTAGTACCAGTTACAGGATTCTTGATTTCGTCCAAAGTCATACCAACGGCAATCTTGGCAGCCATCTTAGCAATTGGATAACCAGTAGCCTTTGAAGCCAAGGCACTTGATCTAGAAACTCTTGGATTAACTTCGATAACGTCATAGTTAAAGCTGTTAGGATCAAGGGCAAGCTGTACGTTACATCCCCCTTCAATCTTAAGCGCACGAATCAAACGGAGTGAACAATCACGAAGCATTTGGTATTCCTTGTCTGACAAGGTTTGACTTGGTGAGAAGACAATTGAGTCACCGGTGTGAATACCAACTGGATCGAAGTTTTCCATACAGCAGACTATCATCGCATTGTCATCGTGGTCACGCATTACTTCAAATTCGATTTCCTTGTAACCAGCAATGGATTTTTCAATCAAACATTCAGTTACTGGTGAAAGTTCCAAACCATTCTTTGCAATTTCAGCTAATTCTTCACGGTTGTGACAAATACCACCACCAGTACCACCCATTGTGAAGGCAGGACGTACAATGATTGGGTAGCCGATTTCGTCACCAAATGCCAAAGCATCTTCAACTGTATTAACAGTCTTTGATGGTGGCACAGGTTCGCCTAACTTCTTACATAATTCCTTGAACTTTTCACGGTCTTCAGCTTGTTCAATTGAATCAAGCTTAGTACCCAAAAGTTCAATGTGAAGTTCATCCAAGATACCAGTTTTTGCAAGAGCCAATGCCATATTCAAACCTACTTGACCACCCAAGGTTGGCAGAATAGCATCTGGGTATTCTTGACGGATGATTCTTGAAATTGATTCAACAGTCAAAGGTTCAATGTAGACTTTGTCAGCGATTGTCGTATCAGTCATAATAGTTGCTGGGTTGGAGTTAACCAAAACAACTTCGTAACCTTCTTCGCGAAGAGCCAAACAAGCTTGAGTACCAGAATAGTCAAATTCTGCGGCCTGACCAATAATAATTGGACCAGAACCAATCACCATAATCTTATGAATATCTTTTCTCTTAGGCATGACGCTCTTCTTCCTTTCTTTGGTCAATCATTGACATAAAGTCATCAAATAATGAAACCTCATCGTGTGGTCCTGGAGTTGCATCTGGGTGGAACTGTACTGAAAATGCTGGATACTTTTTGTGGCGAAGACCTTCAACAGTACCGTCGTTTACTTCAACGTGAGTAATCATTAAGTTGTCTTTATCAACTGAGTCAGCATCTACAGCATAGCCGTGGTTTTGTGAAGTAAAGCCGATGTTGCCCGTAGCAATTTCACGAACTGGATGGTTGAAACCACGGTGACCGAACTTCATCTTGTAGGTCTTAGCACCGTTGGCTAAAGCAAAGACTTGGTGTCCCATACAAATACCCATCAATGGCACATATTTTTCTACTTCACGAACCATGTTGGTAGCACCATTTGCGGCCATTTCTTCTGGGTCACCAGGGCCGTTTGAAAGAAGAACACCATCTGGATGAAGGTTTAAGACTTCTTCAGCAGTTGCAGTATATGGCAAGACGATACAGTTACAGTCACGTTCGGCAAGTTCACGTAAAATACTGTGCTTGATACCAAAGTCGATCACTACGATGTTGCGCTTTGAACCTGGAACCGGATATGGACTCTTAGTTGATACGCGGCTGATTATGCCTTGAGTTACATTTTCAGTTTGTAAAATCTTGGTGATCTTTTCTGCATCTTCCTTAGAATCTACAATCTTACCTCTTAAAGTACCGTGAACACGGAGCTTTTTAACTAAAGCACGTGTATCGATGCCTTGAATACCTGGGATATCCAAGTGCTCTAAGAATTTAGGCAAAGTAGTTTGCATTCTCCAGTTATCTGGGTGACGTGCTACTTGGTGGCAAATCACACCCTTGATCTTTGGTTCAAGTGATTCATAGTCGGCTAAGGTAATACCGTAGTTGCCGATCAATGGGTTAGTGAAAACCAAAATTTGGTCTGCATAACTTTGATCAGTAATTGCTTCTTGATAGCCGGTCATCCCTGTTGTGAATACAACTTCACCGGTTGTTTCACAATCGGCGCCAAAGCCTTCACCGGCATAAACACTGCCGTCTTCTAAAATTAAATAGCGCATTGACATTTACTCTGCTCCTTCCTGGTATACAACCTTACCATCAACCATTGTCATCACAGTTGAGCCATAAACCTTATGACCAGTAAATGGAGTGTTAACTCCCTTAGACTTGAAGTCTGCTTCCTTGATTTCTTTTTCATGTTCCAAATCAAAGATTGCGATATCAGCTGGCTTGCCTGGTTCAAGAACGCCGACGTCTTTAAGACCAAAGGTCTTAGCTGGTTTATCGCTAAGCCATGACAATAATTGTTCGAGAGTAAAGACCTTTTCGTTCTTTACAAACTTAGTATATAGCGTACTGAAAGCAGTTTCACTACCTGTGATACCAAAAGCCGCACCTTTCATTCCGCCTTGCTTTTCTTTCTTAGCATGAGGCGCATGGTCAGTAGCAATCAGATCAATTGTGCCATCAAGAAGTCCTACTAAAAGTGCTGCTTGATCTTCCTTAGTTCTTAGTGGTGGGTTCATCTTGAAGTAGCCGTTGTCTTTTGGAATATCGTCACCAGTTAAAAGAATGTGGTGAGGAGCAACTTCACAAGTAACATTGATTCCGCGAGCCTTTGCCATGCGGACAAGTTCAACGCTAGTCTTAGTTGAAACGTGGCAGATGTGGTAGTGAACGCCAGTCTTTTGAGCCAAGAGCAAGTCACGAGCAATTTGCGTGGTTTCAGCAAGTTCAGTGACAGGTGGTAAGTTCAATCTTTCCGCAGTCTTACCTGCGTTAACGGTACCGTGATTAAAGAGTGAATCGTCTTGTGCGTGGGTCGCAACGATCAAGTTATTTTCCTTAGCTTTTTGCATAGCCAAGTACATGGTTTGAGCTGTTTGTACACCGTGGCCATCGTTACTCAAAGCAAAGGCACCAGCTTTTTTCAAGGCTGCATAGTCAGGAATGACATCGGTTGTCTCATCATTGGTGATTGGACCATATTGGAAAATGTGAACTACGCCTTTTTCCTTGTTTTCCTCAACCATTTTCTCCATTAATTCTGGAGTGTTAGGCACAGGAGTTACGTTAGGCATAGCACCTACTGTGGTAAAGCCGCCGCGAGCAGCTGCTTCACTACCTGTTCTAATATCTTCCTTATATGTTTGACCAGGATCACGGTAGTGAACGTGGACATCAACTAAACCTGGGCTGACCAACTTGCCTTTGGTATCAATTACTTTATCGCCTGTTAAATCAGTACCGATTGCCTTAATTTTGTCATTTTCAATTAAAACGTCTGCTTTAACTAAGTGACCATTTTGATAAACGGTACCGTTCTTAATTACTGTTGTCATTATTCGAGACCTCCGAGCTTTCTTCCGCGTAATACTGCTTCAATCATGGCCATTCTCATAAATACACCATTTTGCATTTGACGGACAAACATGCACTTGTCGCTTTCTACCAAGTCACCGCTAAGTTCAACGTCGTGGTTGATTGGACCTGGATGCATGATGATTGTGTCAGGCTTTAATTCGTTGTAACGTTTATGGTTGATGCCGTATTTTTCATGGTAAGCTTTAGCATCAAATTTCTTTTCATTAGGATCACCTGCGTGACGTTCATGTTGTACTCTTAAAAGCATCATGACATCCATGTCAGGGATTAATTTATCTAATTCTTCATACTTGCCGTATTTATCAAATTTTTTGTCGTACCAGTAGCTTGGACCTGAGAAGTAAACTTCTGCACCTAATCTAGTAAGAAGTTCCATGTTACTCTTAGCTACTCTTGAGTTAGTGATGTCGCCGACGATGGCTACCTTCAAGCCCTTAAAGTGGCCGAAGTGTTCGTGAATAGTCATCATGTCGAGCATACATTGACTTGGGTGTTGGCCACTGCCATCACCTGCGTTGATCACACCGATGTTTAAGTGTTGGTGTTCTTTCAAGTTGATCAAATCGTTGTAGTATTCATTTTGTGAGTGGCGGATCACTTCAAGATCGACGCCCAAAGCGTTCATGATTAATGAAGTGTCGTATAAAGTTTCACCTTTGTTAACAGATGAGTGAGCTGGATCAAATGGGATAACTGTTAAGCCCAATTTTCTTTCAGCCATTTCAAAACTCGTATGCGTTCTGCTTGAGTCTTCGAAAAACATGTTGGTTACGTAAACCGGCTTAGTTAAGCGAGGCGTTGCGCCGCCCTTTTTGAAGTATTCAGCTCGTTTGATTAAAGCTTCAACTTCATCGACATGCAAATTTTCAACACTAACAAAATGTGGTAAACTGACAAGATTTGAATTTTCCATTTTCTATTCTTTCTATCAAAAAAGCCTGAAGCATTTAATTGCTCCAGGCTTTTTCTTCGCACTTTTGTATACGAAAAACTAAGCAACCCTTCTGGCCCTCTCTGGAGTCAATTAAATGGTTGAATTATTTACTTTTTCTATTTTTTATTTTGGCAAAGCCTTCAATTCAACTGAATCTTTACCGTCCTTTTCAACTACATTAACAGCGACTTGTTCGTCGGCAGAAGTTGGAATGTTTTTACCAACAAAGTCGGCACGGATTGGCAATTCACGGTGACCACGGTCAACCAAAACTGCCACTCTGATCGAACTTGGTCGACCAACGTGCATCAAAGCATCCATCGCAGCTCTAATTGTTCTACCAGTGTAAATAACATCGTCGATCAAGACAACGTGCTTGTCATCGATGTTAACACCAACTTGATCAGAGTTAACAACTGGATCTTGCTTTAAGGATGCATCATGACGATCATCACGGTAAAGGGTGATGTCAAGTTGACCAACTGGAACATCAACACCTTCAAGTTTTTGAATTCTGTCATGGATGCGATTAGCCAAGTAAACGCCTCGCGTCTTAATTCCAACTAATACTAGATCATCGGTACCCTTATTTTGTTCGATGATTTCGTAAGTAATACGCGTAAGCGCACGCTTCATTGCAAGTGCATCCCAAATTTCTTTTGCCAATTTAATAGCCTCCCAATTTTTGCCCATTAAAAAAGCTCCCATTCTTCTCTGAGACTAGGAGCTTTCTGTAAAGTCGAAACTTAATTTAAGCCTGCCTTGCTAGCCTCACGGGACTAATTTTAAAGGACATTCATTGCTTTAAAGTTACTGTAAATGACAGCGTTTGTCAAGGGATTAATTGAGTTTAACTTGTCCAACTAAATCATTGATATCATCGACGCCTAATTCTTCAAGTTCTGCAGGTAAACTATCAGCGATATGCTTGGATGCGATGCTGTCGTGGAAATGTGCAGTACCTACTGCTACGGCACTTGCACCGGCAAGCATGAATTTAACGACGTCTTCAGCTGAGCTAATTCCACCCATACCAATGATTGGTAAATCAACTGCTTGGTGAACCTGCGCAATCATGCGAAGAGCAACCGGTCTCACAGCTTCACCTGACAAACCGCCCATGTTGTGACCAAGGACTGGCTTTCTAGTTTTCACATCGATTTCCATGCCAAGCAAAGTGTTGATCATGGAAATACCATCGGCACCGCCCTTTTCGGCAGCTTTTGCGATAGTAACGACATCAGTTACGTTTGGCGTTAATTTGACGTAGGTTGGAGCGTTAACCACGTTTTTGATTTTTTGGGTTAATTCTTCAACTACGTCGGGATGCACACCAAAACTCATGCCGCCGCGATCAACGTTAGGGCAAGAAACGTTGATCTCTAGTGCGTTGACTAATCCTGAATCAGATAACTTCTTTGCAACTTCAACATAGTCATCTTCACTGTCGCCACCCACACTAGCCATAATTGGCAAGTCTGGATATTGCTTTCTAAGCGGTGTTAATTTTTCACTAATTACTGCGTCAACACCAGGATTAGTTAAACCCACTGAGTTAAGTACCCCATCGTCTAAAACAGCGATCTGAGGTTGCGGATTACCTGTTGTTGCGCGTGGCGTGGTTGTCTTAATTACCATTGCACCTAAGTCATTCAAATCGAACTTCTTAGCTGCTGGCACATCGCCAAAACCAAAGGTACCACTTGCTGGCATCACCGGGTTCTTCAAATCTAATCCTGGTAACTTTACGCGTGTATTTGTCATAATTTTCCTCCAAAAATGAATGCTCACGGACATTCGCTTATTTTTTAAAACAGATTGTACACGCCTTTTTTGATTTTTAAAAGTCTAAAATTTTATTTGTATTTTATTTTCGATGGTGTTAAACTTCGTTTTGATCAAACTTTAAACGGTACAGAGAGACCGCAAGTTCAAAATATTGACTTAAATTATCTGGGGAAAGTCTATACCTGGTGTCTCTCTGCGCCACGTATAGACTTTTTTTGTGGAGGAAAAATGACTAGACCTGTTATCGTTGCCCTCGATTTGGACAATGAAGAAAAATTACACGAAATTTTGTCAAAACTAGGCAAACCGGAAAATGTTTTTATCAAAGTTGGCATGGAATTGTTCTATAATGCCGGCATTGATGTAGTTAAAAAATTAGCTGATCAAGGCTACAAGATCTTCTTAGACCTTAAGATGCATGACATTCCAAACACTGTTTATAACGGTGCAAAGGCTTTGGCAAAACTCGGCATCACCTTTACTACGGTTCACGCACTTGGCGGCAGCCAAATGATCAAGGCCGCTAAAGATGGTTTAATTGCAGGAACACCTGCTGGTCACAGCGTACCAGAACTTTTAGCCGTAACTGAATTGACTTCAATTTCAGATGAAGTTTTAGCTCACGAACAAAACTGTTCTTTACCAATGGATAAACAAGTACTCAGCCTTGCAAAGATGGCTAAAAATTCTGGTGCTGATGGTGTTATCTGCTCACCACTTGAAGTAAAAGAATTGCACGAAGCAATCGGTGATGACTTCCTGTACGTCACTCCTGGTATTCGTCCAAAGGGCAACGCCAAGGATGACCAATCAAGGGTCGCAACACCAGCCGATGCCAAGGCATGGGGTTCAAGCGCAATCGTCGTTGGCCGCCCTATCACTTTAGCCAGTGATCCAGAAGCTGCTTATGAAGCAATCAAGAAGGAGTTTAATTAAAATGCATAAAGATCAAATTATTTCTCAACTTATCCAAGAAAAAATCATCACTATCTCACCTGACAAGCCATTTACTTATGCTAGTGGGATGCTTTCACCAATCTACACTGACTTGCGTTTGACTGTATCTTACCCAGAATTACGCGACATGATTGCCAGCGACTTAGCCAACTTGATTGCCAAGGAATTCCCTGAAGCAACCATTATCGGTGGTGTTGCAACTGCCGGCATCCCTCACGCAGCTTGGGTTGCTGACAAGTTACACCTTCCAATGATTTATGTTCGTCCAAAGCCAAAGGATCACGGTAAGGGTCGTCAAATTGAAGGTCGTTTCTCAAAGGATGATAAGATTGTTTTAATCGACGACTTGATCACTACTGGTGGTTCAGTTTTGAACGCTGTTAAGGCAACTGAAAAAGACGGTGGCAACGTAATCGGCGTATCTTCAATCTTCACCTACTACTTGCCAGACGCAAAAGAAAACTTTGCCAAGAGCGGCGTTAAATATGCTCCACTTCTTTCTTACCCAGAACTTCTTAAGAAGGAAAATGAATCAGGCCATATCTCAAGCAAACAATACAATGTCTTGAAGACCTGGCACGAAGATCCATGGGCATGGGGCAAGAAATTTGAAAAGTAATAAATAATTACCCGTTGCTAACCAGACATCAATGAAATAACCGCTAAACAGCCAGAGAGTTATCCAGCGAGTAATCTCATGATTAAGCTTGCTAGGATTTTTACGCTTAAATTGAACGTAAAAATTTAAACCAATGACTAAGCATAAGAATACTAACTGAAAAATATTACCTGCAGTGTGTCCTCGCTTAGGAATCATTTTTAAAATTGTTACGATTAGTGCAAAAATCATTTGCACGTTAAAGATCTGTTGCTAGCGTTTGCGCGGCAAAATCACCTCATTCATATTTTCCCCTCCAATTCATGATTTTTAATTACGCCGATTGTAAAATTAAATTGAACACTTGATAAAAAATAAAAAGTCCATTCGGACCTGTTTGATAGAATGTTAATAACCATAAAAACTTCTATTGGAGGTCACAAATGGACTCTTTATATTCTACCATGAATCAGCGCATTAAAGGCAAACACTTATCATTCGAAGAGCGGGTTATTATCCAAACTCGTATCAAAGACGGCTTATTGCACGTGAACTTGGTTGTTCCCCGTCTACCATCAGCTATGAAGTCAAACGCGGTACTGTTTCTCTTTATCATGGCAAACAGAGGCGGTACAAGGCTGATCACGGTCAAAGCGTTTATCAGGCTAATCGATACCATTGTGGCCGCAAATCAGACCTCTTGAAGAAATCTGATTTTATCGAATATGTTAACAAGCATTTCTCTGAAGACGACTGGTCGCTTGATGCATGTGCCAATCGCAGTTTGGCTATAGGAGAATTTTCTAGTAATCAAACGGTTTGTACTAGAACCCTGTATAACTATGTCGATCAAGGATTAATGGATATCAGAAACTGTGATTTGCCCGAAAAGTTAAAACGCAACACTAAAATTCATCGCATCCGCAAAAATAAGAGAAAGCTTGGCCGAAGCATTGAAGAACGTCCACAAGAGATCAACGATCGAAAAGAGTTCGGCCATTGGGAATGCGATCTGGTTTTAGGACATAAGACTAGAGATGATCAAGTACTGCTGACTTTGTCTGAGCGAATGAGTCGCGAGTTTTTAATCTTGCGGATTCCCGATAAGACCGCTGCCAGTGTCATGCATGCTTTTAGAACGTTTCAAAAACAATACAGCGAGCACTGGAACGACATCTTCAATACATCATTAATATTGAAACCTGGTGCAATTCACTACCGAGAAAGATCTTAGCATATCATACCCCAGATGAAATCTTTGAAAAGAAGTTGGATAAGTCGAGGAAGTTAAAAATGTTGACGTAGAATTCGTTTGGTACCCGGTCTGGTCACCTAATAAGATGAGCGACGCGGCTAAAAAATATTTCGGCATAAAATAAGGAGAACCAATTCAAACTTTGAATTGATTCTCCTTTTTAGTCTACTTTAGCAAAATGTCGCTAGGCACAATTCCTTTACCAAAGTATGGTTTAAGTTCAATTTGGTAATCTTTCTTGAAGAAACCTTCAGCAGTCAAACGATTGATTTGTTTATTAGTCCACTTCAACAAAGATTTGTTACCCTTCTTAACAGCAGGTGCAATAAATTGGTGAGGACCAATTGATCTAATTCCTACTACATATTGCGGATTCTTTTTAATCCAGGCATATAAGTAGGAGTTATCATCAGCTAATGCAGCTCCTCGCTTATTTTTCATTGCATTAAATTGCTGGGTTTCTGAATCAAAACGTAAAAGCTTTATTCCAGGACGGTTAGCAAAGTAGTTTTCACCCGTTGATCCTTTCAAAAGAATCAATTGTTTCCCTCGCAATTGCTTTTCACTGGTAATCGGGTGACTCTTAGGTGAAACGACACCAGTTGATACTTTCATGTAAGGATGGGCAAAATCTACTACTTCTGCTCTTTCTGGAGTCTTGGTAAAGTTGGCTAAGACCATATCTACTTTATTAGAATTCAATGCGTCAACCCGGTTATTTCCGTTAAGTTGGGTAAATCGTGGTTTCACACCCAATTCTTTAGCTAATTCTCGTGCAAGTCGCAAATCAAAACCAACCCGTTTACCTTGAGAGTTAACCCAACCATATGGTGGTAAGTCGCCATAAACACCAATTCGAATATAACCTCGACGCTTAATTTGGGTCACACTATTATTGTTACTCCAACCGCTACCACCAGCAGAACGAGCTAGATATGGTTTAGTTAAACCCATATAAGCTGAAGCTAACACTACGACAGCGGCAATTACACTAATAATAGTGTTGAATATCTTTCGTCCACTCATAGTTTCATCCCCCTAGAAGTCCATATCAGTGAGGAATTGCTGAGCTCTTTCAGATTGTGGTTCAGTAAAGAACTGTTCACAAGGAGTTTTTTCAATAATCCTGCCTTTTTCCAAAAAGAGGACTTGATCAGCGACACGTTTAGCAAAGTTCATTTGGTGAGTAACTAAAATCATTGTCATATGATCATTTTCTGAAAGTTTTTTAACAATATCTTCAATACCACGAACCATTTCAGGGTCAAGAGATGCAGTAATTTCATCAAGTAGAATAACTTCAGGCTTCATAGCTAAAGTACGGACAATTGCCACTCTTTGTTGTTGACCACCAGATAATTCTCGAGGATACGTGTCAGCATATTGATCCATATTTACCCGTTTTAACAAATGATGTGCTTCTTGTTCTACTTCTGCTCGATCCCGTTTTTGGACCTTTGTAGGTGCCAAAAGAATATTTTGCATTACTGTTAGGTTTGGAAAAAGATCATATGATTGAAAAACCATGCCAATCTTTTGTCGAATAGCTTGCCATTCTTTTGGAGAGGGCTGGACCTTTTTACCATGAAAGACAATCTCACCATTTTTATAATTTTCCAAACCATTCAGTGTTCTTAAGAGTGTTGATTTACCTGAACCTGAGGGACCCAGAATCGCCAAAACTTCACCCTTTTTCAAATTAAAGCTAATATCGTGAAGTGCTTGCCAGTCACCATAAAACTTGTTTAGATGTTCCACTTTTAAAATTTCTTCAGTCATTTTTCTCACCTATTTTTGCTTTGCCATTAAACTCTTTGCCCATACTGATAAAGGATAATCCAGGATAAAGTAAAAGAAGAAAATCAAACCATAAACCCAGAAAACACCTGTTGGGAATTTTTGATTATTTGCTTCAATAATTTGTTGTCCCACATTGATAACATCCATTACACTGATCAACATTAAAATAGAAGTTGTTTTAATTACTCTTGTTGCTAAGTTGATCGTAGCTGGTAACTCTAATTTGAATGCTTGAGGCAACAAAACATACAAGAAAAGCTGCATCTTACTCAAACCCAATGCCAAGCCACTTTCCTTTTGAGCTAATGGCACGGATTGCAAAGCCCCACGAACAATATCGCTGAACTCTGCTGCTACCCAAAGCGAAAAAGCTAAGACTGCCATCCAAGTACCCGGCCAATTAATATGCAAGCTACGAGGCAAAATATAATAAACCAAATAAAGTAGAACTACACTAGGTAAAATCCTAAAGATCTCCATATAGACTCTTAAAATGCAACGAATTATTTTATTCGGCATTGTCCGAAGAACACCGAATATAGTTCCGATAAGCAATCCAATGATAATTGACAAAGCAGCAATCCAAATAGAGGTCCATAAACCAACTAATAGCCGATCAAAGTTGCTGCCGCTAAATAAGACATTAATCCCCGAATGCGCCATAACGAACTTTCCTTTCTAGCCAGTTTAAAAGCAAAATTACTGGAATCATAATAATCGCATAGCCGATAACCAACATTAAAAGATATTCGTTAGACCGGTAATACATTCCTATTAGGTCCAATGCGGTATTAGTCAATTCTGGAATCGCAATCACTGTAAAGATAGATGTTTCCTTAATAAGAAAAATCACATTAGCTGCCAAAGCTGGCATACTTAAGGCAAATCCTTGCGGGAACACAACGTATCTTGCTAATTGAAAGCGATTCATTCCTAAAGCTTCGCCAGAATTGATTTGACTATCCGTTACCCCTTGGAAGCCACCGGTGAACCCTTCAGCCATGTAGCCTCCCCCAAGGAAAATCAAACCGATAATTCCGGCAGTAATTGATGACATTCGCCAACCAATTACTGGAAATGCATAATACAAAAAGAAAAGTTGAATTAAAAGCGGTGTATTGCGTGCCAATTCGACATAAGCTGTTGCAATCTGACTTAAGATCGGGGTCTTAAAGTATTGCAGCAAACTTGCAATGACTCCAACAATGATTGAGCCAATAATCCCAACCAATGAGAGCCAAACAGTAAGAACGAAGCCATGCCCATATGCTGGCAATGCCTGCTGTATAATGGTCCAGTCCATTTATATACCTCTCATTCATGAAACATCATACTTTAGTGTGAATAATAATAGACTTATTAATATAAGTCAAATTTAATTTTAATTTTTGTTTATTATTCAAAAAAATCATATAATATTTAACAGATTTAAAAAGACTGGGGAAAAGTTGATGTATGTTTTTTACCAAATCGGCATCTCAATAGGGATGATTGTAGTAGCATTTGCTATTCACATTTTACGTCAAGCTATTAATGGGAATTCTCCGTTCATTATGTTTAATTATCTTTTTGCCTTATCAATTTCCATTGGTGAAATTTTTATTATTGTCGCTAGTTTAGCAGCTATGCAACCGCAGAATTGGTACACTAGCAGCCCTCTTTGAAAGATTTTAATTGTAAGTTAAAAAATGATCCATTACCTTAATTGGTAGTGGATCATTTTACTTTTATTTTATTCGACTGGTACCTGTTGCGTAATTCAAACGAACGCCATTTTCAACATTAAAGATATAAACGTTGAAATGAACCGTATTTGAACTAACTGACTGTCCTTCCATTTCTACTCCTCGAGCTAATAATTCATCACCACGGAAAACAGGCGTTACTCGATAGCGAACGTAATTGTTACCCGATTCCTTGAGATATTCTGCTACTTCATCTTCATAACGTAGCATATCCGGATCATTAAGCTGTCTAGTTCCTGTCATCAGGTTCTTCAAATTATTGTTTTGTCCAGTTAATTGAAACCCTATTAGATGACAACGATTATAAAGCCAGCCACCAGCAATTCTCTTATTATGCCAACCTGTCGGATCAACGTGGAGCGGTTCACGTGGACTATTAGGCATCAATGACTTATTGAGTAATGCGTTAGCAGTAGTAACTCGATTTAAGCCATCAAGATTGCCATAACGTTGCCATGCACCGTCTGCTGTACTCAAGTCTGTTTTGGAGAAACTAGGATCATTATTATTAACAGTAATAATATCTTTCCCTGTATAAGTGAGAGTGGCAAGCTTAGCAGCACTTACTGATTCAACTGCATGTGCACTCGAATATTTCTTAAGTTGCCTTCTTAATTTAGCAATCTTTTTATCTAATGTTTTTATTTTTTTTTCAGTTTTACGATTCTTAGCCTCAATTTTAGTAGCTTTTATTTTAGCAGTTCGATTATATTTAACTACCGTTTTAGGTGCTTTTGCTAAAACAGTTCCTTGACTACTTTGAGCATTCGAGCAACCTGAAAGTGTCAAAAGCATCAAAAAGCTAGAAAAAATCGTAACAAATTTACGTTTATTCATTATCTCAATGCCTTTCTATAGCCAGCAGCTTTAGCTTCTGCTTCAGAATCAAAGTAAACTGCATTTGCGGAATTCATTCGATATCCCGCTTGCCCTGGAACATGGTAAATTTTAGAGTTACGATTACCAACAATTTTACCTGAATCTGTGGTATTCATATCTCCATGATTACCAGCGGGTGCTCCTGAATTATGATGATGTTCAGTTTTAATTGATTGAGATGAATTAGCTGAATAATTATCATGCTTCGCCTCTTTAGCCACTTTTTTCTCAGCTTTTTCTTCAGCTAATTTTTCTTTTTTAGCTTTAGTTTTTGCAATAGCCAAAGCAGCTACTAACTTTTCATATTCTGCTTCTTCTTTTTTCTCTTCTTTATCTAAAACTTTTTCTTTAGCCTGTGCTTTAACTAACTCTTTTTGTCCAACTTTTTTCACTACATAATGAACTTTAGGTTCTGTAGTACTGGTTGACGAATCATCATCGGGCAAACTATTTACCCAGCAACAAAACAGTATGAAAACAATGACAACTGAACTCAGACCCGACCATAATCGATCTCGTTTACTATGTTTAAAAACATACTTTTTTAATAAATAATACGGAGTAAAGTAATACCAAAACAAAATCCAGAGAATTACTTTTCCGATTTTTTCTAAGGTATTCATACTTATCTCTTCGATTCACGATAACCCGCTGCTCGTGCTGCAGACTTGCTCTTAAAAAATACAGCATTTTCACGGTTCATACGGTAACTATGACCTCTTATTACATGAAAGATCTTACTCTTTTTATTACCTACAATCCGATAATCACCAGTCCAAATCTTTGCTTTACTATGTTTATGCTTTTTAACATGTCTTCTAGGATGACGTTTAGCTCTATGAACTGTAGCTAAAACAGTATCACAATTATTAAAAGTGGAAGGAATAACTGCCACTTCACCTAGCACCATCAGAATTGCACTGATTAGGACTAGTAATCTTCTTCCTTTTTTCATAAAATAACCTCTCATTCACACAAAAAATATACATTTATAGTTTTAGTTTACACCTAAACAATATTAATAGAAGCAACAAAAAAGGCATTATCTCTGAGATAATGCCTAATGATTAAAATAATTTAAATTGAATACTTAACAACGTTTCTTAAATCGACTACAAAGCAAATCGCATAGATGAAACAGATAAACTCAATCAGACCATACTGTGATAACTTAACTAAGCCGAACAATAGCACAACAGCTAGACTAATAAAAAATAAAGTCGAAACAATTGTTAATCCTCGACTATCAAAAGGATCAGGAAATTTATCTAATTCTTCACTTATTTCTTTAAGTTCTTGTGCCGATAGATGTCTAATTTGTTTATATTCCTTTGAAGCTACGAAAAAATTATCTGAAATTATTAAAATCAAAGCTAGTGTATTTAAAATACACGTCCAAATCATGAGCGAGAGATTATTTTGAGCTCGTGAATGGGCTAAGAAGATAACACTAATTAAACCCAACGCATCCCCAAAAAGGCTCACTAAATACTTCTACGTAATTTCTTTCTAAAATCTTTATTTTCAACATCAATTGTTTATTTCTTCATAATCACTAAACCTACCCTTAAAATTCATTACAAGTTAAATTATAATGCGAACATATGTATAGATCTAGTGATTAGAGCCATCTTTTTCTATTCACAATTTATTTAGCATAGCCTACTTTATACCAAACACTATTTGCAGCTGCTGGTTTTAACGAGTAGTTCACGATCTTATTATTAACAGCTTGAATCGCATAAGAGTTAGTCATTGGTACAATATAAGCTTCATCATTCATATATTGTTGCCATTTATGAAAAGCTGCTACCCGGTACTTGTGATTGAATGCCTTAGTAGAATCAATTTCATCAAGCAATTTATTGTTTTCCTTGGTAACGAATCTAGAGTCATTCATTGGGTTAGTTTCGCTGTACATCCCTCTTGGTGAAGGCTCTGATGACAATGACCAAGCTGCCATAAACATATCGACATTTTTATCATCGTGGTCCAGTTTGTCGTAGAAGGAATTGAACTCAATTAATCTGCCACCAGTTAAGCTGACATGCAAGCCGATTTTATGCCACTGTTGAATATAATTCTGAATAATCGGCTCTTGCACTGCGGAACCTGTCATTGCGGCCAAGTAAATACTCAAAGGCTTGCCATTAGGTTGAACCCTCCATTTGCCTTTCTTCTTGTAGCCAGCTTTATCCAATAATTGGTTGGCTTTCTTTAAATTGTATGGAAAGCCTTTTGCATTCTTATCGAAGTAATCGCCAAATTGAGCAGGAATCAAAGTTGGCACTCTGAAAGTCAAACCTTGCGTGTATCTCTTTTCAACTTGATTAATATTCATGGCATAGGCAATTGCCTGACGCAAAGATTTATTGTTCATCTTGGCTTTCTTATCCATGACATTCTTGCCATTCTCCCACTTCCCGACTTTGAAGCCTAAGTAACTATATGCAAGAGGGATCTTAGCAATAAAGTTAGTATTCTTAGCGTTCTTAACGGCTTGCCAATCAGAGTTAACTACATCTGCAATATCAAACTTGTGACTCTTAATCGCTTGACTGGCTGATTTAGTCGAAACAACTTGCGCCACAATCTTATTCAACTTTGGTTTACCCCTCCAATAATATTTATTGGGAACCCAAGTTACTGACTGACCTCTGACAACTTTGCTAACTTTATATGGTCCAAAGAATAATGGATCTTTTCTGATTTGATCTGATGAAACTAATTTACTGAAAGGTACATCCTTTAAATGATGATATGGAGCTGCCGTTTCAATAAAATAGTCATTACCAGATTGCAACATCCCTGGCTTCATTGCTAAAAAATGAATGACAATAGTTCTGCCATTTTCACCATCAGGATAAGTTATGCCTGAAATAGTTTTCGCTTTGCCATTGTGATAGGCTTTCATTCCTACGATATTAGCTAGAGAATCTGAGTACCGTAGACTGTTGGTAGCTTTATTGGCAGTCATTTCATATGGATATTCCAAATCCTTAGCAACCACTTGCTTGCTATCAGACCACTTAACTCCTTTCTTAACAGTAATTGTTACTGTCTTGGCTTTCTTGTCTAATTTAAAAGTAGCTGGGCCTTTATTAGTAATCTTATATTGATTATCAGTATCGAACAAAGCCTCATTACCAAATTGCATTACGTCTGAATCCACTTGATCAACTGATAACTGACTATCAAAAATCCCTTTAAAAGGAGTATCAGTTTCAATAGCATAGGTTAAAGTCCCACCCTGTTTTGCTGTTTTTTGTGGGGTTTGTTCAGGAAACTTATTCGCAGTCTTGGCTGTATTCTTATTATTTTGACCACATGCAGTTAAACTTAAAGCTGCACCAATAAGTAAACCGGTAGTACTGATAAATTTAATAGCTTTCATAGTCGTTTCTCTTTTCTAAAAAATAAAAAAGGCCCACATCCCAATTAAGGAATGTGAACCTTCATAGAATAATTAGTAAATCAATTATCTGAGATTAGGATCGCCGCACACCATAATTTAGGATCACAAATAAACCATCATTTTGGTGGCGGCGTCGTAATTCTACTGTTAATGCGCTTTGTGATTCTAACATGATATGTGACTCCTTTCTTAAACAAATTTAATGTTATATTAATCTTTCTTTTAGCTATTGTCAATAAATATTTTAGAATTTTTTATTGACATAAAAAGCACCGTCAAACGACAGCGCTTCAATATTTTTCTACTTTTCAGCTAACTTGGTAGCCTCTTCTGCAGTATTTTGAGTCTTAACTTTCAAACCTTTGAAAGTAACATCACTCGCCTTTACATAGACACTACCAATATTTTGCTTAACCCAAGTGTATTCATATTTACTATGTGGATCACGCATTGAAAAAGTAGTACCAATTAAGTGATAGAGAAGTTCTGCTTTCTTTTCACTAGGTACCCAAATGTAACGAGCATAATCAACCTGATAATTGTTCTCAGGCAAAAAGTTGCCACGAGCTGCCTTTTCCAAATATTTGCCACCTAAATCAACTAACTGACCTTGATCATTGTAAAGTGGTGTAGTCTTTTCTAGGCCTTGTTTAAAAGTAACCAATGATTGAGTTGATTCCGCAAAATTATGATTATCATCCATGAAGAATCTAAAGCTAAAATTACCCTCATCTTCATCTGGATAATCACCTGCATCAGTCCAGTACAAGAATTGATCCTTGGTGCCAGCTATTCTGACATACAATTGTGGGTTAGTGTAGTCAGTATCGATCAAAACCTGATCAATCTTAACTTTGCTACCAGCACGAACAACTTTAGAAGTTTCCTTTAAATCTTTGTTCAAAACGTACATATCAGCACGTGGAACTACATAAGTTGGTTGCTTCGTGAAGACATATTGACCATTGATTTTACTTACATTCACTGCCTTAACGTAGCGACCGCCACCTAAAGCGTAGTAAACTTTCCCTTTAATCTTGTATTGTTTCAAAGCTTGTGGATCTTTATTAGAAGATTCACTTGGGTAGAAGAAGAAATCATCTGATGAACTAGCTGCTTTGACACTATCACTGTATGTCACTAAAGTACCTTTTCTTAAAGTACCTTGTTTCTTGATACATTGACCCTTCTTGTTGTAGACATAAGTGTTAGTTTTCAAGAACATTACATTTTTACCGGCAACTTGGCTTACATCTTTTGCCTTAACATAAGCACCGCTGCCAACGTAATAGTAAAGTTCACGTGAAGTTTCTGTCAATTTGCCAGCATATTTAATCTTTTGATTACGAGTTACAGTTGCCTTGCCACCACGATATGATTTCAAACGCTTGCCGTTTTTGTCATAAACGTAACCTTTACGAGCAATATTAATTACACCCTTGTTGCTAATACTGCCTAAGCAATTAGACTTAATATAACCATTGTCACCAAGCCACACGTAATTTTGACCATTATTAATTTTGATTATTGGAAAACTATCGCTTGACAGAAGTGAAATGCGACTAGTAATCCAAACAGGCTTACCATAAGTCTTAATTGTGCTATTACTCTTAACTTTTTTCTTGCCAGTATAAAAATTACCCTTTTTGTTATAAAGCGTGATACCATTTGCACTAGTTTTAATTTTTTTTGGTGGCTTTCTTGCTAGCTGCAAAAAACGACTCAATGCCATTAAAGCTGCAGCTGAAACTAAGATGATTTTTTTATTGAGTTTCATAATTTTACCTCGTAAATATATACCTTTAATTCTTATTTTGGTTTTTCTTATGAAGATAGTCTATCTTTATGCCCTCTATAAATTTTTATACATTCAATACTCAAAGAACTACAATAGTGGTGTATAGAGGTACAGTCAAAGTACTTGCGCTCTGAATAACATAAAGGAAGATTTTATGAAATATCTATCAAGAAATCAAGCAGAACAATGGCTGAATCAACATACGCTTTATGGGCAAAAGAAAAAATTATTCACTAACAAGTTTATGAAGAACTCCTATCGTTTGGTTCCCGACAAACACACCATCTTCGGGAAAAAATACAGCTTGTTGGAACTAAAAGAATATGCTCATGATGTAAACCCTAGACAATTTGCTTAAGCAAAAAGGCACCACTTAAATGCAGTGCCTCTTATTATACATATTTTTACTAAAATGACAGGTTGATACCTTTCATCAAATGATTCAAGATTATATTATAATTTAAGGAGAACTCATGAAAAAAGTAACAGACTTACCTGATAAAAATAAACGACCAAAGAATAAACCGCGAAAACAGATTAAAGTTAATAGTTTTGCAACGGCAATGTTGGCTAAGGCTGAACAAGATAAGTACAAAGGTCCACAAGCCATTGATGAGAACGGTCATACGAAAGAAGATCCCAAAGAAAAATATGAAAATGATGCTGTTACGGATTTCTGGAATGCTCTCTTTCCTAAAATTGATTCTGAAATAGCGGAAAAGGATAAGCGTAGAACTAAAATTGATCCTTCTAAGGTGATTAATTTTAAGGATAAGAAATAAGACATTTAAAAATGGTATCCCCTTTAAATTACGGGATACTATTTTTTAGCTTAATTTTCTTTCTTAAAGAAGTCATCGTCAATTTCAAGTAATTCAAAAGTATCCTGAACTTGAACGCCCACTTTATATTCAATCATCAACTTAGTTAAAGTCTCACCGTCGATCAATTTAATATTAAACTTCTTACCGGCTTCCTCTGCACTTCTAGTAAATGAAGATGTTGTAATAAATACACCAGAGCCAGCTCCTTGTAGGTCCAAATCACCATGAAACTGACTAATTATTTGCCGACCGACAGTATTATCTTCAGCATATCGTTTCACTTGAACATAAATCTTTCTCAGTCCTAGCGCATCTTGATTTAGGATTCCGTCAATTCCACCATCATTAGATTTCTGAGTAACAAAAGCTTTACCATCAGCACCTTTGTAGCCCATTCTAGTCATAAGCTCAATCATCATATGTTCAAAAACAAAGGGATCTGTTTCTCTTAACTTAGTTAAAAGTGCATCAGATAAATTCTCCTTTTGTTTATCAAACCAGTTATGAATCTGTCCCTTCGTCAACTCAAGAGATTGAATATCATTATCCGCTTTATCATCAGATTTATTCTGCCTCCGCTTATTCTGATAGTCAATGTACATCGGTAAAGAGTGAACATATTTGGCTGTAATATCAGTACCCAACTTAACCAGTGTCTGCTTACCTAAATCACTGATCTCATAATGACCACGCTTGGGACAATTCAATAATCCGGAAATTTTTAGATCGCTTATTGCAAAGTTAACTCTATTTTGTGCAATCAGATCATGATATTTGGAAGCATATCGTAAGTTAACTAAATTTTCCGGTAAATTTACTGCTTTAATAACTGCATGTTCTAATTCACGAATTTGCCAATGTTTCTTCATTGAAGCTACTTGTAAAGTTGGACCTAAGAACCCATCCCAAGTTGGCATTTCATTCTCACTATGTTTTAAATTTTTGTAATTTAGCATTTATTTTTATTCCACCACACTATCCCCATTACTAAATATCTTTTATCTCTTATCAATCTTATTTAAATAATTATCCATGATAGATATTGAGAGCAATGTACATCTTAGAGCTAATTCTAAATCTTCTCCTTTTAGAAAATTTCGTGCATGAATAAGACTATTTCTAATATTTTTAAAGTTACTATCATACATCGTTAAATAAACAAAAAGAAAACCTTGTGAACTTATTAAATCTTTATTTTCGCTATAAATAATTGAAATAATCTTGGTCAATAATGTGCTAGGATCGTTATACTTAACACCAACGTCATCAAATGAATTATTTTTAAACGGCGAAATTCCACAATACGAAGCCACTTGTCGTATTTTCATCTCTAAAATAGGGAAAAATTGTGTCACTAAACCCAAAGTGTTTTTTTCATTATATGAATCTAGGCTATACTTACAAGAACTAGAAACCTTATTATACATTTGTTTTTTATCAAGAAATGCAATATTCGATAAACTTATACCATAATAATAGAATAAATTTAGTAAATCACTTTTTGTCTCCATATTATTAAGAAATAGTCCACAATATTTACTTTTTATTTTATCTATATACTCTATAAAGAATTTTTCCACTTTATGATGTTTTAATTCTATGCTTTTTTTAGTTTGTGGAAACGTCTTTTCTATCCATGTATGTGGAATTAAAGATAACATGGGATGCTCACTATTTGAATCAAGCTGTCTAAATATACTGTATTCATCTACAGGTAATAATTGATTTGCCACTGCTCTTGGGTCCTTAATAAATAATTTTCTAAAATTACTTATCTCTTTATTTGAAATTGCTATTTCAAATGTTTTCTCGGTCATTCTATCAATTGACTGAGAATATATATCGTTTTCCCATATCAATTGAATTTTTATTATTTCTGAATTCAATAAAGATTTGTTTAATCTTTTGTTACTAAAGGCATTACTTAAGAACTTTGCATAATCAATAAAAAGACTAGATATATCAATGCTGTTTATATTTTCATCTTTCAATAATGTCCAAAATTTGTTTTTTATGTTTTCTAGTTGTTTTTCCGTTATTATATTTACTAATTTCTTTTGCTCTAAATATCTACAAAAACCAAATATAGTAGTAACATTTTTTAAATTTTCCAAAGCTTCTTTGTCTGCTTTCTCAAGCTGTAATTGATTTTGCTTTGAAATAGGAAAACCCATTCTTTGTAATTTCTTTTCAAAAGAAACATTTTTTGGAGATTGAATCCATTGAACGATATATTTATAATTAGAATTATTTCTTATAACTCCTGTTGCCCTATCCTTAAATAAACAGCTCAATAAATATAAAGATGAAGTCCTAATTAAATTCTTATTAGATTCTTTTTGCTTAATTGCATTAACTAATAAGTGCAAATGCAAACTAATCACTTCAGCGCTAGGAATATATTTCCTGTTTTCTTCAGTTTGCCCATCTTTTCTTTTTCTTAAATAATAAGTAGATTCTATTACAAAATTTGCAACTTTATTGTTTAAACCAAAGTACTTTTTTAGCAATTTTACAATGGACTCATCCCAACCACCTAAATTAGGGTAATTCTCTGAATAATTAATCTCTGGAATTAATAAACTCTCTACAAATTTAGTATTCAATATATTAATAATGGTATTCTCTTGCCAAGATAAGTTGTTTGAAATAGGCAGTGTTTTAAATCTGAATAAATCAATTGATAAACTCTTATCAGTGATACTATACAGCAATTGATTATTATATTCTTTTACTACATGATTTATATTAGAAAGTAGAGTTTCTTTTAAAACATTTATATTTTTTAATTTAATCGTATTTAAGTATTTAAATATGTCATCTTTATTT